>Ga0182793_1000016_pt1 | contig 173010 bp, 126 predicted proteins | sample Passage237A_FD_130498 | JGI IMG/M metagenome (GOLD analysis project Ga0182793, IMG submission 130498) | Cellulose adapted compost microbial communities from Newby Island Compost Facility, Milpitas, CA, USA - Passage2 37A (version 2) (version 2) ... | reverse complement strand
GCCATCAACATCATCCCGTCCTCGACCGGCGCCGCCAAGGCCACCGCGCTCGTTCTCCCCGAGGTCAAGGGCAAGCTCACCGGTATGTCCTTCCGCGTTCCGACGCCCACCGTGTCGGTTGTCGACCTCACCGTGAAGACCGAGAAGCCCACCTCGCTCGCCGAGATCAAGGCCGCCATGAAGAAGGCCTCCGAGACCTACCTCAAGGGCGTGCTCGGCTACACCGAAGACGAAGTCGCCTCCACCGACTTCATCCACGACAGCCTCTCGTCGATCTTCGACGCCGGCTCCTCGATCGAGCTCAACCCGACCTTCTTCAAGCTCGTCAGCTGGTATGACAACGAATGGGGCTACAGCAACCGCGTCGTCGATCTCACCAAGAAGATCGCCGCCAAGCTGTAAGCACTCTCTACACCTCTAAAAACTGAACCACAGAGGCACGGAGTCCACGGAGGTTTTCTGAAAACGCCTCTGTGCTCTCTGTGACTCTGTGGTTCTTCTTTTCTAACAATGGCTAAATTCAAATCCATCCGCGACCTCGATCTCGCCGGCAAACGCGTCTTCATCCGCGTGGACTTCAATGTCCCTCAGGACAAAGCCACCGGCGCCATCACCAATAACGCCCGCATCGTCGCCGCGCTGCCCACGATCAACTATGCGCTCGAAAAAGGCGCCTCCGTCGTGCTCGCCAGCCACCTCGGCCGTCCGGACGGCAAGCGCATTGAAAAATTCTCGCTCAAGCCCGTCGCCGCCGAGCTCTCCAAGCTTCTCGGCAAGCCCGTCGCCTTTGCCGACGATTGCGTGGGCCCCGTCGCCGAACAAGCCGCCGCCGCACTCAAGCCCGGCGATGTGCTCCTCCTCGAAAACCTCCGTTTCCACCTCGAGGAAGAAGGCAAAGCCAAGGAAAAGCAGCCCGACGGCACGGAGAAATCCATCAAGGCCGATCCTGCCAAGGTCGCGGAATTCCGCGCCAGCCTTTCGAAGCTCGCCGACGTTTACGTCAACGACGCCTTCGGCACCGCGCACCGCGCGCACAGCTCGATGGTCGGCGTGAATCTTCCGCAAAAGGCCGCCGGTTTCCTCATGGAAGCCGAGCTCAACGCCTTCGCCAAAGTCATCGACGCGCCCGCCCGCCCGCTGCTCGCCATCCTCGGCGGCGCCAAGATCGCCGACAAGATTCCGCTCATCAACAACCTCCTCGAAAAGTCCGACGAGATCATCATCGGCGGCGGCATGTCCTTCACGTTTAAGAAGGAACTCGAAGGCATGCCCATCGGCACCTCGCTCTTCGATCCCGAAGGCGCGAAGATCGCCAAGGAACTTTTCGAAAAGGCCAAGGCCAAGGGCGTGAAGATCACGCTGCCCGTGGACTTCGTCACCGCGGATCGTTTCCCCGGTTCTCCCGAAGACATCGCCGCCGTGCAAACGGGCGTCGCCGATGACAAGACCGGCGTGCCCGATGGCTGGATGGGTCTCGATGCCGGTCCGAAATCGCGCGAGCTCTTCGCACAAGTCATCGCCCGCGCCAAGACGATCATCTGGAACGGACCTCCCGGCGTGTTCGAAGTCGAAAAATTCGCCGAAGGCACGAAGGCCATGGCCGCCGCCATCGCTCAAGCCACGGCCAACGGCGCGATCACCGTCGTCGGCGGTGGTGACACCGCCACGGCCGCCAAGAAGAACAAGATCGTCGACAAGGTCACGCACTGCTCCACCGGCGGCGGCGCCAGCCTCGAACTCCTCGAAGGCAAAGCGCTCCCTGGCGTGGTGTTCCTGGAAAGCTGATCACTCCTATTGAACAGAAGGTAACGAAGAGAACGAAGCGCCCAAAGTCTGCTTCGTCTCTTCTTCGTTACCTTCGTTATCTTCTGTAAAATCCATTTTTATGATCAGGAAAAAACTCATCGCCGGTAACTGGAAGATGAACAAGACCGCTCCCGAGGGCCTTTCCCTCGCGCAGGAGTTGGTCGCCGAACTCGGCAAAACCGTCGACGTCGACATCGTCGTTTGCCCTCCCTTCACCTCGCTCGAAAGCGTCGGCAAAGCGCTCGACGGCTCCACCGTGAAACTCGGTGCGCAAAACATGCATCCGGAGGCCAGCGGGGCCTTCACCGGCGAGGTCTCCGCCTCGATGCTGCGCGCGTTTTTCGCGACGCACGTCATCCTTGGCCACAGCGAACGCCGCCAGTACTTCGGCGAGACCGATGAATTCATCAACAAGAAGGTCATCGCCGCGCTCAAGAACCAGCTCCGCCCGATCCTCTGCGTGGGCGAAACGCTCGCCGAACGCGAAGCCGGTTCGACGCTCAAGGTCGTGCAGACGCAAGTCGAAGCCGGCCTCGAAGGCGTGAGCAAGGAGCTCGCGACCAACGTCGTCATCGCGTACGAACCCGTGTGGGCCATCGGCACCGGCAAGGTCGCCACGACCGAGCAGGCGCAGGAAGTGCACGCGTTCATCCGCACGCTCCTCACCAAACTCTTCGGCGAACAAGTCGCGCAGAAGGTCCGCATCCTCTACGGCGGTTCCATGAAGCCGGCCAACGCGCCCGAACTGCTCGCGCAAAAAGACATCGACGGCGGTCTCATCGGCGGCGCGTCGTTGGAATCGCGCAGCTTCGTCGAGCTCGTCAAAGCCGCGGCCGCGGTGAAGTAACGCCCAGCGCGGTGTGAAGCCGCTCCTACCAAAATAAGAAGCCCGGAACGGTAACCGTTCCGGGCTTCTTATTTTGGTAGATCACGCCGACATTGGTCGGACGTAGGGCTTATAGGACCTATAGATCCCATAAGTCCCCTCTTCCGCCGGTCCTCACTGGCGCTTCGCGAGCACGGTCTTTTCGTAGTTCTTCACGACCGACAGCCAGTCGAGACCGACGGGCACGTTATTGCGTTTGCAGAACTCGTCCCACACCGCGCCGAACGGCAGCGATTTCGCTTCTTCGAGGATCGCGAGGCGGCTCGAGAAATCGCCTTCGGCTTCGACCTGACGCAGACGCTCGGTCGGTTCGAGCAGCGCGAGGAGCAAGGCCTTCTGCGTGTTGCGCGCGCCGATGACCCACGCCGCGAGGCGGTTGATGCTCGCGTCGAAGAAATCCATGCCGATGTGCACGCGATCGAGATAACCGCCGCGCACGATTTCTTCCATGAGCGCCTTGGTCTGGTCGTCGAGCGTGACGACATGGTCGCTGTCCCAACGCACGCCGCGGCTGACGTGGAGGAGGATTTCGGGGACGAATTGCAGCGTGGACGAAATCTTGTCCGCGAGCGTTTCGGTCGGGTGGAAGTGACCGGCGTCGAGGCAAAGGATCTTCTGCTTCTTCACCGCGTAGCCGAGGTAGAACTCGTGCGAACCGATGACGCAGGATTCGGAGCCGATGCCGAAGAGTTTGCTCTCGACCGCGTCGCGATTGAACGACGGATCGACCGCGGGCGCGAACACGGCGTCGAGCGATTGTTCGAGGCGCTCGCGATATTCGCGGCGGTTGACGGGCGTGTCTTTGAAGCCGTCGGGAATCCAGAGATTGGTGATGACGGTTTTGCCGAGGCGCTTGCCGATTTCGCCGGCGATCTGGCGGCTGGCGATGCCGTGCTCGATCCAGAACTTGCGGATGCCTTCGTCGCGGTGCGACAGCGTGAAGCCGTCGGCCGAAAGCGGGTGCGAGAAATACGTGGGGTTAAAATCGAGACCGATGTCCTTGGACTTCGCCCAATCGACCCAGCTCGTGAACTGCTCGATGGTGTAGGCGTTGCGGTCGATTTTTTTGCCGCCGAGATCGGCGTAGCACGCGTGCAGGTTGACGCGTTGTTTGCCGGGGATCAGTGCGAGCGCTTGATCGAGGTCGGCGCGGAGCTCGGCGAGATTGCGGGCCTTGCCGGGGTAATTGCCGGTGGCCTGGATGCCGCCGGTAAGTTCGGCGCCTTCACGCTCGGAGCCGGAGACGTCGTCGCCCTGCCAGCACTGGAGGGAGACCGGAGTGCCCGCGAGCACTTGGAGCGATTTTTCGACGTCCACGCCGAGGGCGGCGTAGCGTTCTTTGGCGAGGTTAAAGGCATCCATGGTATTTAAGAAGAAAGGCGGAAGGGTGCAGAGAGTATGCGCGAAGAGAAATCTTTTCCGCCCGCCAACAGTCAGAAGGCAGCGCTGCTTCAGCAGGCTATCATCTTTGTTGACGGGTGGCGCGGAGACGCGGGCGCTTATTCGACCTCCAGCGAATCGAAGACGATCGCGGTCGTCGTATCCAACGGGCGCAGCACGATTTGATACGTGCCGGCGTTGATGCTCGAACGGGTGAGCGTGCGCAGGATCGCCCAATCGCGACCTTCCGGCACCGGCGGGAAGGTGATCGTGTCGGTGCGGAGCGCGCGACCTTCGTTGGTGATGATCGTTTGTTCGAGCTGCAGCGGATCGCGCGAGTCGGACGCGTAGCGGAAGTTCAGCCAATAGCGCGAACCCACGCCGACATCGATCGTCCACGAGAGCTCGGATTTCGCCTCGCTGGCGGCGGGGAGTTTCACCGCACCGCGTCCGCTGTGACCGGCCGGTGTTTGCACGATCGCCGCACCGGAGAACGCGGCCTCTTCCGCTTCGTGGAATGAGGCTGCTCGGACCGCGCGGATGAGCACGGAGACCGGCGCGATGCCTTGAAGGTCGATGGTTTGACCGGGTGAACCGCGACGACGGAACATCGCGAGCTTTTGGCCCGAGCTGGTCTTCAATGTATCCGTGGCAGGCGTCCAAAAATCATGGGGCGGTGAAACGCCTTCGGGCAGCGCGACGTAGATTTCGACATGGTCGTCCACCGTGAAGCGCGGCGCTTGATCCGCCGAAGGCGCGCGCGGTGTCTGCAGCCAGTCGGCGTCGGTGAGATTGGGCGCGATTTCAACAAATGCCTCGTCGCCATCCGTGTGAACAAACTGGCCCATCTTCAGATGTCCGGCGGCTTTCCAGCCGGGACCCGCTTCAAATGCCGTGATGGTTTGCGCCGGCGGGAGCGGCAGCGCGCGTTTGGCGATGAGCAAACGCGGGCCTGATTTGGGCGACATCACCACGTGCGAACCGGCGGCGTGAAACTTGCGATAAAGCGCGAAGGTCTGTCCGCGAGTCACCAACGGCTCCGGAAGCGGACTCCAGCCTTCGGGAGCAGGCGCATCGGTCGGCAACGCGAGCACGAGCTCGGCATCGGCGTTGAGGTGGAAGCTGTTTTCCTGGGGAAGCGCGTCGGCGGAGAAACGAATCCAATCCGCTGCGCGCAGCGATTCCGGCAACGAAACGATCGTGTCGTCACGGTCGACCGCGAAGCGCTCACCGGTGTCGAGATGCGTGCTCAGTTCGATGGTGGCCGACGGTGTCGAGGGTTGGAGCAAACGCGGCGGCTCGGGCGCAGGCGCGCTGATCTCGGCGTGCGAAATCGCGATCGCGGAGATCACCGCTTGATACGACGCGACGCGCGGGAAGGAGATTTCGAGACGGCCGTTTTTGGCGCGCGTGGTGACGATTTTTTTCAACGCATGCGCGCGACCACCGGATTCTTTCCAGACATCGAGATCGCGGATCTTGGTTTCGCCATTCACGGCGACATCAAACAAGCGCCATCCGGTCGCGTCGCCGCCGCCCGTGCCGTACCAGGGCTCCGTGAAAAAGAGTTCGATTGTGTATTCGGAATCCGAATACGGAACGTCGAACACGAAACGCAGCTGGTCGCGTCCGTAGCGGAAGGTCTGGAAAAGCGCGTCGTCGCGCGCGCCGGCGATCGGATCGAAGATGCGACGCTGGCTGCCGAAGGCGGCGGGGAGATTGGGAAATTGCTGCGCCCAGGAAGCGGTGCCCCACGCGTCGCCCTCGCGATAATCGCGATCGGCGAACCAGCGCTGACCGTGCTCGTCGATGTATTCGGGGCCGCCGAGATTCACGCGATAGAGATAGTTCTGACCGGGAGCAGGCGCGGTGAGCGATGGCTGCGCTGCTTCGTGACGCGCGAGCGCGGGTGCGACCGGCAGATGATGAAGCGTGATGAGATCGCGCGCGACGACTTGTCCTCCGACGCGGCCTTCGGCGTAGAGCGTGTTGGTGGTGATTTCCACGTCGTCCCAACGGAAGTGCGTGCCGATGCCGCCGCGCGTGCGCACGCCGAGCGATTTTTCGCCGAGATCGTTGAAGAGCTCCACCTCGTCGCAATTGGAGTAAACAATGATGCCGGATTTCTTGCCGGGCGTGGGCCAGCGATCGGGCCAGGTGTGCGACGCGATGTACACCATCGGGTCGGTTTCCTTCGGCGCGAAGTTGGAGCGGTACATGTAGAACGCGTCGAGCGGTTCGCCCCAGATCGTGAGCAGACCTTTGTTGTTGGCCGGCCCGATCTGATCGAGTTCGCGCCAGCCGTCGCGCGTTTGTTCGCCGAGTTCGCCGATGTTTCGGCCGGGATTCGCGTGCGTCGCGAACGGCCACATGAAGTGTCCGCTGGCGTAGTCGCGGGCTTTTTCGAGGAGGCGGACCTTGGTCTCCATGATCGCGGTGAAGCGCTCCTCGGTGTATGCGCCTTTGAGATCGAGCGGACCCTCGGCGTGAAATTCGAGCGAGCGCCATGCGCCGTATTCGCCGACGAGACGCTGCGTGCGGAGATCCTCCGCGTACGTCTCGGGATCGCCACCGTAAGTGCCTGACCAGTTTTGCGGGACATTCCAATCGGAGCCCTCACCGCCATTGCAGGTGGTGATCTTGCGCTCGATCGTCGCGTTGGGATCCATCTCGCGGATGATCGCGACGCACTCGGCGGCGAAGGCGGCGGGCAGGCGACTCTCGTTTTGCAAACCCCAGAGAACGGCGGCGGGATTGTTGCGGCGCTCTTTGATCCAGTCGCGCAGGCGCGCTTTGAAGGTCGTGCGGAATTTTTCGTTGTCGAACCAGATGTGCGTGCCGAACTGCGGCCACCACAACACGCCCTCGCGCTGCCAATAATCCGCGTAGCGAAGATTGTGGGGATGGTGTGCGTCGCGGAAGGCGTTGAAGCCGGCGGCCTGGATCTGGCGCACACGCGCGCGAATCTGCTCATCCGAAAACGCGTGGCTGTGGCCGAGCAGATGTTCGTATTCGGCGGTGCCGTTGATGAGGAACGGTTCGCCGTTGATGAAGAAACGTCCATCGGTCGAAGCCGGATCGGCGCCGCGCCATTCGATCGTGCGAAAGCCGGTGACGGTATCGACACGATCGAGTATCGAGCCGTTGGATACAAGCTCGGTGGTCAGTGTGTAGAGATGCGGATCCGCGGGGGACCAGAGCTGCGGCTCGTGGATGCGAGGAAACGATTGTTCGATCGTGCGCGCGGCGCCGGGAGCGAGCGACGCATCGGTCGTGGCTTTGGCGATGAGCCGACCATCGGCGTTGCGCAGCTTGGCGACGACTTGGAAGTTGGCCGGCGCGTCGCCGTGGTTGCGGATCTCGGTGCGCGCATGAACGACCGCGGACTTTTCCGAAAGCGATTCGCGATCGGCGAAGACATGCACGCCAAACGGCTCCACGCGTAGTGCGTGTGTGGATACAAGACGGACCGGGCGATGAATGCCGAACGGTTGCGAGCCCTCGGAGAAGCCGTAAGCGCGTTCGCTGCCGCCGTTGACCCAAGGCAGATCGCGGATGCCGAGCGGATGATCGGCGCGGACGGCGATGAGATTGGGCGAACCGTCGCGATGCAGCGCATCGGTGACATCAAACGTGAAGGTCGTGAGTCCGCCGTCGTGCCGGCCGACGAGCTTTCCGTTGACCCAGACCGTCGCGTAGGCGCCGACGCCTTCGAAGAAGAGAAAATGACGACGGTCGGACGAAAAGGCGGAGGCGGGGAGCGAGACGGTCGTGCGATACCAGGCGTGGCCGAAAAGGTGGCCGGATTTCACCTGGCGGAAACCGTAGTAGTCGTCCCAGTTGTGCGGCACGCTGACGACGCGCCACAAAGAATCGTCGAAATCCGCGGCGGTGAAGGCGGCGAATTTTTCGGGATCGTTCGCGTCGTACGCCGTGCGCCAGTTGTCGGTCAGCGCGATCTCGCTGCGCGGTTCGAGCGACGGTTCGGGAGCTTGGGCGCGTAGTGACAGCGCGAATACAAACGAAACGAGGAGTGGGAGGACGGACTTCACGTTGACGGTCGGAAATTTCACGCCCGGGGCGAAGCGCGTTGGATTAAAGATTGCGGAGAACGATGAACGCCCGGCCCGCGCGCCGGGGGCGCTCAGCGGATCGGAGTGATGGAAACGTCGTCGATCAAGAACGACGCGGCAGGCACCTTTTGATCGGCGCCGGGAAGGTCCTTGCCCGCACCTTCGGGCGTGCGATAGAGCGGGCCGGTGCGGAAGGAGAGACGTTCGATTGTCGGCGTGATTTCGACGGGGCCGCCGGCGCGCGGATTGGAAGCGCGTCCATCGATCAACCAGACGCCGCGATCGGCGCGAGGATTGGCGGGCAGTTCGTAACTGAACTCGATCCAACGGTTCGCTTCATAAGCGCCATTGTCGGTCCAGATGCCCTCGTGGTTGAGCCAGAGACGTCCGTCGGCGCCGAAAGCAAACGCGGTCTGGCGTTCGCCGCGCGGGCCGAGCACATCGATCTCGAGACGGGCGTTGGTCTGACGCGCGAAAACCTTGAAAACGATCTTCACGCCATGCGTGGACGGAAACACGCGGACGGCGCGGGCGTACTCGAAGGGATCTTCGTCGCGGAGTTCGAGCGCGTGTTTTTGGCGGGCGTCGCCGGAGTCGATCACGCGCACCGGCGCCCAAAGCGGGCTGTAGATGTTCCAGTTGGCGGGCAGTGTGCCGGCTGCGGTCTGCTCGAAGGAATCTTGTATTGGGTTTTCGGATACGACGCCGGTGACGGGCTGCGGCACGCGGGAAACCCAGATGTCCTCCTTGTGCGTGCTGTAAGTGAGCCAGAGCGCGCCGTCGGGCGGAGTGCCGTTGCCGGCGTGAATACCGCGGACGTATTGCGCGCCGAGGTTTTTGAATTTGCCGGGGAAACGTTGCGGCGGGAGATCGCCGTGCACGGTGAGAAGATCGCCGAAATGTTTGCCGTCGGAGGATGTCGCGATGGCCAGCGGGAAACGGAGACGACTGGTCGGATTAAAGATGAGCGCCTGGCGTCCGTCGGAAAGATTTTGCAGCCAGTATTTCGACGAGTTGATCGGGAGATTTTCGACGAAGCCGTGACGTTCCCAGGTTTTGCCATTGTCGGTGCTGACGGCGTGCTGGGCGTCTTTGGCGATGGCAACGAGCGAACCATCGGTGCGGCGCAGCGTGCTGATGGCTTTGAGGGTGAGATTGTAGTAGCCGTCGGCTTCGGTGCGTTCTTCTTCCCACCACTGGCTCGTGTAAGCGCGGTCGGCGAGGAGCGCTTCACACGCGGCGATGAAGTTTTTTTCGGGCGAAGCGGTGTACGCGGGATACGGCATCTGCGCTTCGGTGGCGCCGGTGTGGCGATTGAGGCGGATGTAATAGATCGGGCCGAGCGAACCATCGGCTTTGATCTCGCGCACGACGCGACCGATGCCGCTGCCGTCGTTGGGCGACGGGTATTTGCCGTGAAAACCGGTCGCGAGCAGACGATCGCCGGGCGCGACGTAGAAACTCGCGCGCTGGTGCATGATGCTCGGTTTGCCATCGGGCAAGGTGATCGCGGGGAAGAGCAGTTGCGGTGTGGACCAGTTGAGGCCGTCGCGCGACGTGACGTAATTGGTGACGGTCGGCTGGTCATGTTCGTTGACCGGACCGCTGAGGTAATCGACGTAGAATTGTCCGCGCCAATACGCGATCATCGGCGCGTGGAGGTACGTGTGGTTGAGCGTCGGATCGCTGTGGGCGGCGACGGTGCGATTGGAGCGCACGATCTGGATGTTGTGCACGCCGACGACCGGACGTAGTGCGCCATCGGACACGCTCTCGACGCGCTGCGTGTCGGTGAAAATCAGCTCGGCCGCGGAAAGCGAAGTCGCGAGCGCGAGGCCGAAGAGCGGCCGAAGAACGCTCAACATCGAACGCTCAACGCTGAATGCCCAAGTGGGGGAAGGAAAACCAGCGGTGGCGCGAGCGGAGGAAAGAGTGGGTTTCATGGCGGACGGTAGGCGGAGGTGAGGAGAATGCCTAAAGGAGCGATGCGACCTGTCGGCTTATTTTCGAAAGGCGCGAGGATGCGGCTCGAAACCTTACGCAACGATGACGGAGGCGCGGTTTTTCGCCATGGTGGCGGCGAGTTTGATGGCCTCGACAAGACTGCGCGGATCGGAGCGGCCGGTGCCGGCGTTGGCGAAATCGGTGCCGTGTTCGACCGACGTGCGGATGATCGGCAGGCCGAGCGTGACATTCACGCCGCGCCAGATGCCGAGCATCTTGGCGGCGACATGACCCTGGTCGTGATACATGGCGATGCCGGCGTCGAACTCGCCCTGGAGCACGCGGAAGAAAATCGTGTCGCCTGCGAAAGGTCCGTGCACATCGAAACCGCGGGCGCGGCCCTCGGCGATGGCGGGCTCGATGTATTTTTGTTCGTCGTCGCCGAAGAGACCGTTTTCGCCGGCGTGCGGATTGAGTCCGGCGACAGCGATGCGCGGTTTTTCGATGCCGAGCGTACGGACGGCGTCGTGCGTGAGTTGAAGCACTTTGAGGATGCGTTCGGGGCGCACGCGATCGATGGCGACGCGCAACGGCACGTGTGTGGAGACATGGCTCACGCGCAGTTTGTCGGCGACGAGCATCATGGTCGCTCCGGGAGCGCCGCAGACTTCGGCGAGCAAGCCCGTGTGGCCGTCGTAGTGATGGCCGGCGAGATTCATGGCGGCCTTGTTGAGCGCGGAGGTGACGATCGCGCCCACTTCACCATCGAGCGCGAGCTCGGCGGCGCGGCGGACATATTCGTATGCGGCTTGGCCGGCCATCGCGTCGACTTTGCCGAGGACGAGCTTTTCGAGAACGACGTTCTTGAGATCGAGCACGGCGATTTCGTCGGGCGCATAGGTGGCGTCCGCGACGGACGAGAACGCGCGGACCTTGAGCGAGGAACCGGTGAAACGGAGTGCTTGCGTCAATACACCGGCGTCGCCGACGACGAGCGGGCGGCAAAGCGTGTGGATCTCGGGAAGCGCGAGCGCCTTGGTGATGATTTCCGGACCGGTGCCGGCGGGATCGCCGAGCGTGATGGCGAGGATGGGCGGAAGGTTCGACATGATCAGGAGACGGAAGGGACCGGGCTGGTGGAGAGTTTTTCCCACAAAAGCGCGGGCCAAGGATAGCTGCCGGGCTTGAGGGTGAGAAGTACGTCGGGCGCGGCGAGCGGTTGCAAAGAAACGACGCCCGGAGCCCACACGCCAGCGGTGGCGAGCTGGTGCCACGCGAGCGAGCGGGTGACCGCGGCGGCGGTGGCGCCGCCATCGACGAGCAGATGATGAAACGCGCGACGTTGATCGAGCAAGGTCACCATGCGTGCAAACGAGCGCCGGATCGCGGTCGGGATGCGCGGATCGTGGTCGAGCGGATGATCGACGAAAGTGATGGCGAGTCCGTGGGTGAGCAATGCGCGGCGGATATGCTCGGCCCAGGTTTGCACACTGGTCTCGAATGTTTCGTCGGCGTGCAGCAGCGCGGAAGGAATCGGGAAAATCGGCAGACCGTTTTCCCGCGCGGTGCGGCGGAGCGCTTCGCCCGCGGCGCTGGTGGTGCCCGAAATGATGAGCGTGGGCCCGCGCGGTGCGGACGGCGAAGGCGAGGAAGCGGTGGTGAAACCGAGTTTTTTGAGAAACGCGTCGAAGAAATCGGCGCCGCCGGCGGGCAGCGTGTGCGGTTGGATTTGATCCGCCCAATAGGCGACATCGGTCGCGTTTTGCGCTTCGGCGAGGATGAGTCCCAACGACGGCAGCGGCATGCCCGGACGGGCGAGCACGAGCGGAAGTTTTTCCGTCGGGCCGAGCAACGTCGCGACGTGTGGGTGGAGCGCCGGGTGGTGCGGATCGCGCGCGAACGATGTCTGATGAACCGGCACGCCGCCGACGTGATAGATACCCTGCTGAATCGTGCGACCGAGCGAGGGATTGGAGGGCGCGAGCAGCACGACGTCGCGACCGAGCGCGGCGGCGGCGGTCTCGACTTCCGCGACGACCGGGCCGCGAAGCACGGAGTCGGTTTTTTTGAAAACGTGTTGTTTCAGCTTCGCCGGCAAACGCTCGACGATGTGCCGGATTTTATGCGCGGCCTCGTCGGGCGGGTTGAGGCGCGAGTCGGTATCGAAGACCAGCAAATCCGCCTCGGGCGGAAGCGCGTCCGGAGAAAGAGCCACCACGGCGCGGAGACCCTGTGCGTGACCGATTGCACTGATCTCGGCGGCGCCGGTGAGATCGTCGGCGAGAACGACGATGGGCGGCGATGTCATGGGATGGGCAGCGGATCGAGGTCGAGCGAGTTGAGTTCGCGCTGGACGGCTTCACGTGCGGAGGGATCGAGCGGTATCAGCGGCGGCAATACCGCGGGGCCGCAGAGGCCGAGCGTTTCGAGACAAACTTTGAGTGCGGCGAGCGATTGGCCGAGCGAACGATCGCGTTGGAAGACCGCGGCGACGGCGTCGAGGCGGCGCTGGAGTTCTTCGGCTTGTTCCCAACGATTATCGAGCGCGGCGCGGTAGAGGTCGCGCCAGAGCGCCGGAGCGATGTTGCCGGAGCTCGGCACGAGTCCGTCGAAACCGTGACGCAGCGCTTTCGCCGAAAGCACCGAAGCGCCCATGAAGATGGCGAAGTCGGGGCGACCCGCGAAGAGCTCGGCGGTGCGTTCGAGGCGGCCGGGCGCGTTTTCGGAATCTTTGAAGCCGATGATATTCGGAATGTCCGCGAGCGGTTGGACAACATCGAGCGGCAGCGACATGCGCGTGGTCTGCGGGATGTTGTAGAGGACAAACGGGCCGGCGATTTTTTCGGCCATCAACGTGAAGCACGCCTGCATCTCCGACGCGCTCAGCAAATAGTAGGACGGCAAATGCGCGACGACGGCGTTGACGCCGAGCTTGAGCCAGGCGCGGCCGTTATCGATGGATTCGTTGAGGCAGTTGTCGCCGATACCGGCGTAAACGGGAACACGACCGGCGGCGGTTTTGACGGCGATCTCGACGAGACGCGTGCGGGCGGCGGGAGGAATGGAGGCACATTCGCCGGTGGTGCCCAAAACGAACACTCCCATCTCTTGGCTCGCGAGATGAACGACCAAGCGTTCTGCGGCGGGCTCGTCGAGCTCGCCAGTGGCGGTGAAGGGGGTCGCCATGGGGACGATGACGCCGCGATGTTTACTGCTTTTGACCATGGTCAATATGCTTGCCGATAGATGTGCTCCGCGTCGGCCAATGTGACCTCGCGTGGATTGTTTTTGAGAAGACGGGTGATTTTCATCGCGTCGGTGGCCATGCGCGGAATGGCGTCCTCGGGCACGCCGCAGTCGGCGAGTCGCGCGGGAATGCCGCAGGCTTGGTTGAGCGCAAAAAGACGTTCGACGCCCGCGAGCGCGACGGCGGTGTCGTCGCCGTCCGTGCTGACGCCAAGCGCGCGCGCGATCGCCGCGTAGCGCGCGGGAGCGGCGGGAACGTTGAAACGAACGACATGCGGCAGCAGCAGGGCGTTGGCGAGGCCGTGCGCGAGGCGGAACTCGCTGCCGAGCGGATACGACAACGCATGCACCGCGGCGGTGTTGACCGGACCGAGACAAAGCCCGCCGTAAAGACTGCCGCGCGCGCACGCCGCCCGGGCTTCGAGATCACGTCCATCGCGCACCGCGCGTTCGAGGTGACCGCCGAGCAAGCGAATGCCCTCGAGCGCAAACAGATCCACGGCGGGATGCGCCGCGCGATTGGCGTAAGCTTCGAGGCAATGCGAAAGCGCATCGATGCCGGTCGCGGCGGTGACGGCCGGCGGCAGGGAAAGCGTGAGGGTGGGATCGACGAAAGCGGCGTCGGGCACGAGCCACTGGCTGATGACGGCTTTTTTGAGTTTCTCGTTTTCGTCGTAGAGAATCGCGTTGGGCGAAACTTCGCTCCCGGCTCCCGACGTCGTCGGCAGACAGAGCAGCGGAATGCGGCGCGGCGGCAGCAGATGCATGCCGAAGTAATCGCGAACCGAACCCGGCTGTCCGTGCAGCGCGGCGAGCAGTTTGGCGACATCGAGCACGCTGCCGCCACCGATGGCGACGACCGCATCGGGATGATCGGCATCGGTTTGTGTGCGGAGTTTTTCGAAGTCGGAAACGGCGGGCTCAGGCGGCACGCCGGTGCGCACGAGCACCTCGCGTCCATCGGCGCGGAGGGCTTCGAGCACCTGCGCGGCCGCGGCTTGAGCGGAGGAGGAAATCACCACCAGCACACGACGCGCGCCGCGCGCCGAAAGTTCGGCGGCGCAATCGACCGCGCAACCAGGCCCGAAGGCGAGGCGTTGCGGCTGACGCAGCGTGACGGACGTGTTGGCGACCCCTTGACTCATTTTGCAGAAGAGGGCGTCGCGGCGGCGAAATCGCGCTTACGGCGGAAGGTGAGCTGGCTCACATTTTCCGGGCGATAGCCACCGACGATGAGACTCGCGAGATAACCGACCACGAAGAGCACCACGTGGCCCAAGACGCCGATGAGGATCGGGTTCATCTCGAAATTGAAAGACATGTCGACGATCCGGTTGGTCGGCTCGGTGAGCAGACCCCACGCGGTGAAAAGACCGCAGGCGACGATGCCGATGTAGCAACCTTCGCGCGTGGCGCGGCGCGTCAGGAAACCGAGGAAGAACAGGCCGAGCGTGCCGCCCGAGATAATCGCGGCGACCGTCACACCGCGCTCCATGATCGATGCGGCGCCCTCGGTCGGGCGCATGTAGAGCGCGACCGCGGTGGCGAGGATGCCGCTGACAAGCACCATCAAACGACCGAGCAACAACCGCGTGCGGTCTTTCATCTGCGGACGGAAATGGCCGGCGAAATCCGTCGTGATGACGGTTGCCACGCTGTTCAGGTCGGCGCTGATGGCCGACATGGTGGCGGCGATGATCGCGGCGAGCACGAGGCCGACGATGCCGGCGGGCAGTTGATGCACGATGAAGTGCGGCACGACATTATCGCTGAGGGTCGGACCGGGCTGACCGCTCAGGCTGTAATAACCGTACAAGCACGCGCCGATCAGCATGAAGATCGCCCAGATGGGCACGCAGAGGAAACCGTTCCAAAACGCACCGGCGGCGGCGTCCTTGTCGGAGCGCGCGATCAGGTAGCGCTGCACCATGTGTTGATCAGCGATGTAGCGGCGGCACCAGTTGGCCAGGTAGGCGAGGAGGAAAAGCCACTGGCTCGTGACGGTCGTGTCAAAGAGCGACGCCCACGAAAACTCGAAGCTGCCGAGATCGAATTTGCCCGCGCGCCACGCTTCGCTGAGCACCGCGCCGGTTTCCCCGACTTCCGGGGCAAAAATCAGACGGCAGATGATCATGATGGCCGCACCGATGAGCACGGAGCCTTGGATCACGCTCGACCAAACCACCGCGGTCATGCCGCCAATCATCGTGTAGGCGATGGTGAAACCGGCGGTCCACATGAGGACCGTGGAGAGATCCCAGCCCGTCATGATGTTCAACGCGATGGCCGTGGTGAGCAGCGTGAGGCCGAGATCGAAAATACACGAAGCGACAAAACCCAGCGACGCATACAGACGTCCGCCGATGCCAAAGCGCGAACCGATGTATTCGTACGCGCTCATGCCGATGACGTGGCGGTAGAACGGCACGATATAACGCGCCACGAAGATCAACACGAAGAGCAGCGACGCGTTGCCGAGCAACAGGATCATCCCCTTCTGGTAAACGGTGGCGGGATGACCTATGACGGTGTTGCTGCTGATGAGCGCCGCCATGAGCGCCATGGCGACCGCCCAGCCAGGCATGGAGCGGCCGGCGACAAAATAATCCTCCGACGTTTTCTGTCGTCGGGACACAAATACGCTGATGCCCGCAATGCCTAACCCGTAGAGAACTAAAACGAGGTAATCTAAGAAATGGAGGTTCACTGAAGGGGCGGGAGAGTGAGTTGAAGGAGAGCTGGAAAAACTGCGCGAAGAATTTGTTTCATGAAATAATGCTGTCAAATGCGTAATTTCATGAAGAGACCCGACCATTCATTTTTTTTGAGCGGTAGCAGCCTCGAGGTTTTTTGGTGCTCGGAACGCGTTCCATTCGAAGGGTGGCGACGATGCTCCGCGTCATCCGTCTTACCGAAGAGGCTTTTATGAAGCTGTTTAATGCGGAGTCTAGCGCGTGCGGAGCGAGTGCCCACCGCACGTGTAGGGGCTACCGCGCGAGGGGCTGCGCGGAGTCTTCTACTCTTTGACGTCTGTCGCCGCGCTTAGAGCTGCGCGACGGAATTGCGCTCGACGAGCGTGGGTTCCACGAGGACTTGCACGGGCATTGTTTCCTCCGGATGGCGGATGCGCCAGAGCAGCTGGTCGACTGCGCGGCGTCCGATGAAATCGGCGTGCACGTCGATTGTCGTGAGCGTGGGACTTAGATTCATCACGAGCGATTTCTCGTTATTGCACGAGACGACGCTGATGTCGGTGCCCACCCGAATGTTGAGCCGCTCCAGCGCCATGTAGAACTGCATGGTCGTGCGGTCGGAGGGGATGAAGACCGCGGTGGGGCGGGTGCGTGCGGGCATTTGCGCCCAGCGCTGCGTGAGAATGTCCACGTTTTCCTGCTGCGTGGTCGCGGGCAGCGGCCAAGTGAGGCGGCCGGGCGGCGGCACTTCGAGCAGGCTGCCTTCAAGGCCGTATAACGGCGCATAGCTGAGGAAGGAGCTTTTAACTTTCTCGAACTGAATCTGGCCGGGCTTTGGGTTCATGAAGGCCACGCGGCGATGGCCTTTGGCGGCGAGGTGTTCGGCGACGAGGCGGCCGGCGCTGTCGGTGTCAAAATTGCAATGGTCGCCGCGTGCGTTGGCGAGGCGTCCCATGACCCACACGTGCGGGATGCGGTAAATGTGTTTTAGCAGCTCGTTGGCGCCGTCGGGCGGGAGCTCGCCTTGGTTGGGGCCTTTGATGATGAGGCCGTCGACGCGGCCCTCGCTGATGAAGGGGGGCACGCGATCGCCATTGGGGATGTTGGCGATCAACAAGCTGCGGCCGTGCGCGGAGAGCGCGCTCTCGATGCCTTGGAGCGCGGTGCTCACGACGGGCAGTTGCACGAGCGTGTCTTGCATCCCGAAAAATACGATGCCGATGTCGCCCGCGGAGGTGTTGCGCCGTGTGGAGGTCTCGCGTGTGGACCGGCGCTGACGAATGCGACGGTAGCCGAGCTGGTGCGCGGTCTCGCGGACCTTGTTGGCGATCTCAGGGTTGACGTCGGGGTGGTTGTTAAAAACGCGAGAGACTGTGCCGACGGCGACCCCGGCCGACTTGGCGACGTCAGTGATCGTGATCTTGGTTTTTTTGCTCATTGAAGCAGGGCAGGGCGACTGGGGGGAATGAAAGCGCGGCGGATCGGGGTAGGGAATAAAAACATTGACAGACTAATTCATGAAATACATTCGTCAATGGTATTATTTCATATGAAATAAATGTCAGTCTGGCAGCGGTCAGGCTGACAATGTCCCGCCCACTGCCTCAACTCCAAACGTGTGAAAAATGCCCGTCTTTGTGTCAGCTTTTATCTCTGGCACCGCTCCGCATAGCGGATCGGAGGGGCGTAGGTGTGTCGTCGCAGCAGGAGCCGGGCGGACGCTGGAATTTTGCATCATCAACCTAGTCGGTTTGCGCTGGGGTAGTGTGGCCGATCAAGGCTGATGCAATGGAACGGAGTGGCCTCGCGGCTGATCCGTTTTTTGGGTGTGAGGGCCGGTGTGTGCAGCACCGGCCCTTTATCATCGTGAAAGTTTAACCCTGCGCGCAGCTATCCTCCCGCGCGTGCGTCTCTTCTCAAGCATGCTACCTTCGTTCTCTCGTCCTCTTTCTCCAAGCGCCACCACCTCCTTCGGTGAGGCGGTGTCGTCGGTCACTCGTTTCTCCCGTTGGCTACGTGTTGGCGCGATGGTCTGCGTCTCTGTGGCGACGTTGGGATCTCTGCGCGCCGCGCCGGCGGTGCTCAAACCCGGGGCGTTCGAGCACCATATCCAGTTTTTCAATACAATGGAGAACGAGAACGTCGCCAACCTCGTGCCCAACGCCGAAGCGTGGGCGTGGTTGCAGGCGCAAGTGCCGTTGTTCGAGTCCTCCCAGCCTGAAGTCGAGCAGGTGTATTGGTATCGTTGGTGGGCGCTGCGCAAACATCTGCGCAAAACGCCCGAGGGCTATTCCGTCTTCACCGAGTTCCTCACGCGTCCGCGTCCGGTCAGCAGCGCGCTTGGCCATCACTTGATGGAGATGCGCTGGTTCCGCGATCAGGCGCATGTGAACAGCTACGTCGAGTACTGGCTGCGCGGAAACAACGGCGAGCCGCAGGCGCATCTGCGCCGTTACAGCAGCTGGCTTCAGGATGCGTTGTGGCAACGCTGGCTCGTCACCCGCGACACCGAGACGCTGCTCGGTTTGTTCGACGACCTCGTGGCCGATTACGAAGCGTGGGAAAAGAAGAACGGCCTTCCCAGCGGCCTCTACTGGCAGCACGATGTGTGGGACGCGATGGAGGAATCCATCAGCGGCTCGCGCACAAAAAAGAACATTCGTCCTACTATTAATAGCTACATGTTCGGCAATGCACGCGCGCTTGCACAGATCGCGCGTCTCGCCGGCAAGCCCGGCATCGCTGCGCGCTTCGACGCCAAAGCCGCCGAACTCCGCAAGCTGACGCTGGAATCGTTGTGGGACGACGAAGCGAAGTTTTTCAAAGTGCGTCTCGAAGACGGTCCGCTCGCCGACGTGCGCGAAGCGATTGGTTTTATCCCGTGGTATTTCGGACTGCCGGAGAAAAACGCCGGCTACGAAATCGCGTGGCGTCAGTTGGGCGACACCGACGGTTTCAACGCCCCGATCGGCATCACGACCGCTGAGCGGCGTCACCCGCGTTTCCGTTCTCACGGCGTCGGCACCTGCGAATGGGACGGCGCGATCTGGCCTTACGCGACGACGCAAACGCTCGTCGCGCTCGCGAATGTGTTGCGCGATTACCCGCAGTCCGAGCCCGCGGCCGTGACCAAGCGCGATTACTTCGATGCGTTCATCGATTACACACGCTCGCATCGCTACAACTACGACGGTTACACATACGACGGACGTCTTTATCTCGGCGAATATCAGGACGAGATCACGGGCGCGTGGCTCAAAGGCCGCGACGAACGCAGCCGTTACTACAACCACTCCGGCTACGCCGATCTGCTCATCACAGGCATCGTGGGTCTTCGTCCGCGCGCGGATGACACGATCGAAGTCCACCCGCTCTTGCCCGAACATTCGTGGGCATGGTTCTGCCTCGATAATGTCCGCTATCAAGGACGCGACGTGACCATCGTTTGGGATCGCGATGGCAAACGCTACGGACGAGGCAAAGGCCTCTTCATTCTCGTCGACGGCCAGGAAATCGCCCGTGGCGAAACGCTCGCTCCGCTCACCGCTCAACTCCCGCCGCGTTCTTAACCATGATGCGACGTTTCCTGTTTCGTCGGCTTGTTAGCCGCCTGTTCCCTGTGCTCGCGGGCACCGCGTTCGCGCCGGTGTTGCTCGCTGTGCAGGTGCCGCCGCCCGTCAAACCGGCGAAGGATGGAACGCTCGTTTATGAAGTCGGTGCGCGCGGCGATCGCGTGCCGGATTTTTCGCACGCAGGTTATCGCGGCGGCGGTGTGACGATTCCTATCGTACCCGCGCGTGTGCGCGTCGCGCCGGTGGACGGCGACGATGGCGAACGCATTCAAGCCGCGCTCGATTATGTAGCCACGCTGAGTCCGGACGCCAACGGCTTTCGCGGTGCTGTGCAGCTCGAAGCGGGCACCTATGAAATTGCCGGCCAACTTCGCATCTCCGCAAGTGGCGTTGTGCTGCGCGGTGCTGGCACGGATGAAAACGGCACGGTGTTGATCGCAACCGGCACCGATCGCCGCGCACTTGTTCGTATCGCGGGCAAAAACGATCGCACCACCGTTGGCATGTCCGCGCTGGTGGCCGACGACTATGTGCCCGTCGGCTCCACGCGTATCCGTTTGAATGATACACACGGGCTCAAGGTGGGGACCTCCGTTTTGATCGAACGCCCGAGTCCGGCCGAATGGCTCGCCCGCATCGGCATGCAAACGGCGCCCGCGCGCTCTCCGTTTCAATGGCGCCCCGGCAAAGTGAATGTCATTTGGGAGCGCACCATCACCGCGATCGCGGGTTCTGAAATCACGCTCGATGCTCCGCTGACGACCGCGCTTGAGTCGTCGCTGGGCGGCGCCACCGTCACGACGCTTTCGTGGCCGGGTCGGATCGAACAAGTCGGCGTGGAGAATCTCCGCTGCGTTTCCGTTTACGACGCAACCAATCCTCGCGACGAACAACACGCGTGGGAAGCGGTGCGCTTGGAGAATGTTCGCGATGCGTGGGTACGCGATATCGCGGCGTATCATTTTGCGGGATCGGTCGTGTACGTGGATGCGAATGCGAGTCGTGTGAGCGTGCAGGATGTGATTTCGCGCGAGCCCGTTTCCGAACTCGCGGGCCATCGTCGCACGACTTTTCACACGAGCGGCCAGCTCACGCTCTTCCTTCGTTGTCGTGCCGAAGATGGCCGCAACGATTTCACCGTCGGTTATCAAAGCGCGGGACCGAACGTGTTTCTCGAATGTCACGCCGAGCGCTCGTCGGGTTTCAGCGGCAGCATCGGCTCGTGGGCATCGGGCGCGTTGTTCGACAACATCTCGATCGATGGCGGCATGCTGCGTCTCGATAATCTCGAGAGTTGGAATCAAGGCGTGGGTTGGGCCGCGGCGAACAGCGTGATCTGGGAAGCCAGCGCGGGTCATATCATCGTGCGTTCGCCGCCGGGGGCGACCAACTGGGCCGTCGCGGTGTGGGGCATGTACACGGGCGACGGCGCATGGTGCAAAACGAGCGAGTTTGCGGCGCCGTCGAGCCTCTATCGCGCGCAGCTCACCGAGCGTTTGGGCGAGCCCTCGCTCGCGGCGCTCGCACCGGCGAAATATCCCGTGTTTTCGAAGCGCGTGCCCGAGCTCGGGGACGCTGTATCCGATCTTTCACTACGCATCAACGCGCGTCGTCCCGCCGCGGGTGTGCGTGCGCTCGCTTTGGAAAACGGCTGGCTCACCGCGGGCGGTTGTCTGCTCACGGGACGCCAGGCCAAAGTCACGTGGTGGCGCGGCCGCCTTGAGCCGCAGCGCGCCGCGGAGGTTGGTCCGAGTCTCACCCGGTTTTCTCCGGGACGTGTGGGCGCGGGCCTGACCGACGATCTTGAAGAGACGGCCGAGCAAATGCGCGTCTCGGGCACGGTGGTGATGCGCCACAACTACGGTCTTTGGTACGATCGTCGGCGCGACGATCATCAGATGAACAAACGCCCCGATGCGGATGCGTGGGGACCGTTTTATGAGCAGCCGTTTTTGCGTTCGGGGCAGGGTGAAGCGTGGGATCGCCTGAGCCGCTACGATCTCACGCGTTACAATCCGTGGTACTTCCAACGCCTCAACACCTTCGCCGCGCTCGGTCGCGCGAAAGGGCTGGTGCTGATCAACGAGATGTATTTTCAGCACAACATCATCGAGTCGGGCGCACACTGGGTCGATTCGCCGTGGCGTCCGGTCAACAACATCAACGACAGCGGCTTCACCGAGCCGCCGCCGTTCACGGGCGACACGATCAAGATGGCCGACGAGTTTTATGATGTGTCGCATCCGGTTCGCGCCGCGTTCCATCGCGCGTACATCCGCCACAGTCTCGAAAGCCTCGCGGATCAGACCAACGTTATCCACTCGCTCAGCGAAGAATACACCGGCCCGCTGCACTTCATGCAGTTCTGGCTTGATGTAGTGGCGGAATGGATACGTGAAACCGGCAGGCGTCCCTTGATCGCGTTGAGCGCGACCAAGGACGTGCAAGACGCGATCCTCGCCGATCCGGAGCGTGCAAAGCTCATTTCCGTCGTCGATCTGAAGTACTGGTGGGTGGCCGCCAATGGCGCGCTCTACGCCCCGAAAGGCGGCGTGAGCCTGGCGCCGCGCCAGCATCAACGTCTGTGGAAGGGCGGGCAGCCCGATGCGGCGTCGGTCGCCGGGATGGTGCGGGAGTACCGCACGCGTTTCCCCGACAAGGCGGTCATCACCGATCTCGGACAAGCGGAAGGCTGGTCGTTGTTATTTGCCGGTGGATCTTTCGCGAAACTTCCACCGACCGCCGATTGCGCGCTGCTGCAGGCGATCGTGGGTACGCGTCCAATGACGTGGGCCGGTGCAGGCGACGCCTGGGTGCTCGGCGATGCGCGCAATCGCTTTGTTTATTTGCCCAAGGGCGGATCCATTACGGTCAAACCTCAAGCGGATCGTGGCACCTGGGTGCTGCTGCGCATCGACTTGGTGGACGGTAGCGTTGCCCCTGCCGATGAGGCCTCCGCGCCGTCCGGTGCTCCGGCCGCGTTCTGGTGGCAGCTGCGTAGTTAAAATTTGAATACACTCTCAATGAAAACCTCATCCATACCTCGTCTTCATCGCGCCTTCATGGCGGTGATCTTGAGCGCATTGGTCTTCGGTGCGTCGTTCCTGCGCGCCGCCCAGACTACCGTTGAACAGTGGGGCGTCTTCGAAGTCGCCCTCAAGGGCCCGAGCGACGGCAATCCGTTTGTCGATGTGACGCTGACGGCCAAATTCTCCGACGGCTTCCGCACGATCGAAGTCGCCGGTTTCTACGATGGCGACGGCGTTTATCGCGTGCGCTTCATGCCGGACAAACCCGGCGAATGGCGTTACGAAACGAAGAGCAACCGCTGGCCGCTCACCGAGAAGAGCGGTCTGTTCACCGTGACGCCGGCCACCGGCAAAAACCACGGCCCGGTGCGCGTGCGCAACACGTACCACTTCGCCTACGCCGACGGCACGCCCTTCAAGCCGATCGGCACCACGATGTATTCGTGGACGCATCGCCCGCAGGAAATGGAAGAGCTCACGCTCAAGACGCTCGCCGCTTCGCCGTTCAACAAGGTGCGCATGTGCGTGTTTCCGCAGGCTCACGGCGTGAAGTTCATGCCGCCGCAGCGCTGGCCGTTCGAGGGCAAGCCGCCGCGTGATTGGGATTTCACGCGCTTCAATCCGGAGTTTTTCCGCCACCTCGAAAAACGCGTCGCCGATCTCATGGCGCTCGGCATCGAGTGCGACCTCATCCTCTTCCATCCCTACGATGACGATGAAGAGTGGGGCTTCGAAACGATGTCGCCCGAGACGGATGATTTTTATCTCCGCTATGTCGTGGCGCGTCTCGCCGCTTACCGGAACATCTGGTGGTCGATGGGCAATGAATACGACTTCCTCCGCACGAAGACCGAAGCGGATTGGGATCGTTATTTCCAGGTCGTGCAGAAGGCCGACCCGTACGATCACCTGCGTTCGATTCACAACGGCAAACTCATCTACGATCACAACAAGCCGTGGGTCACGCACGTGAGCATGCAGAACGGCATGGCCACGGAGGAAGCCGGCCGCGCGGAGCTCTATCGCGACGTTTACCGCAAGCCGATCGTGTATGATGAGCTCAAATACGAAGGTAATCACGAGCTTCGTTGGGCGCAGCTCAGCGGTCAGGAGTTGGTGCATCGTTTCTGGTCCTGCACCGTCGCCGGCACCTATGGCGGTCACAGCGAATTTTTCGAAGATGAGCGCCAGGTCGTCTGGCTCGCGCAAGGCGGCGAGTTGAAAGGCACCAGCCCCGCGCGTCTCGCGTTCCTCCGCAAGATTCTCGAAGAAGGCCCGGCCGAAGGTCTCGAGCCGCACGATCAGTGGCAGGATCCGCGCATCGCGGGCAAGTCCGGTCATTATTACCTGATCTATCTCGGTCGCGAAGCGCCGACTTCGTGGGACATCGAACTGTATCGCAACGGCCTGCAGGACGGCATGCAGTTCAAGGCCGAGGTCATCGACACGTGGGAAATGACCATCACGCCCGTCGACGGCGTGTTCACCACGAAGAAGAAAGACCGCTATTATTTCACGGATGCCGCCGGTCGCGCCATTCCGCTGCCCGGCAAACCGTATCAAGCGATCCGCCTGACGTATGTCGGCGGAGCCGCGCCCGTCTCCACGGCGAAACCGCCGATGGAGCCCTGAACTGATCGAGCGCGAGACGCGCGGTCCTGCTGCGCGTTTCGCCTCGTTGTTTTGATGTTTCCTTTTCCGACCCCGGCGCGCGGGTGAATGCGCGCGATTTTTCCGACTCCATGAAACGCATCCGCAACTTGCTCCTTTCGCTCGCCGCCTGTGTCGCGGCCTTGACCGCCCGTGCCGGCGACACTCCGGCCGACAAGGCGTATCTTTTCGCCTACTTTTATGTGAACGGTGAAGACGGCCTGCACCTCGCGTGGAGCCCGGATGGTTACAAGTTCGAGATGCTCGGCGGCGATCGCAGTTATCTGCGTCCCACCGTCGGCGAAGCGAAGATCATGCGCGATCCGTGCATCTTCCGCGGACCCGATGGACTTTTCCACCTCGTCTGGACGACTTCGTGGGAAGGGAAGACGCTCGGCTACGCGTCGTCGAAGGATCTGCTGGTGTGGTCGGAGCAAAAGGAGATCCCGGTGATGGCGCACGAGGAGAAGGCGCAGAATGTCTGGGCGCCCGAGATCACCTTCGATCCGGTGAATCAGGAATACGTCATCTTCTGGTCGACGACGATCCTCGGAAAATTCCGCGAGACGGAAAACACCAACCGCCGTCCCGAGCGGAATCACCGTATTTATTCTGTCACTACAAAGGACTTTGAAACCTTCACTCCAGCTAAGCTCCACTACGATGGCGGTTTTAATGTCATCGATGCCACGCTCGCGCCCAATGGCGACGAATGGCTCATGTTCGTGAAGAACGAGCAGCTCACACCGAAGACCGAAAAGAACATTCGCCTCGTGCGCGGCAAAACCGTGAACGGTCCGTTCTCCGAAGCTTCGCCCGCCATCACCGGCAACTACTGGGCCGAAGGTCCGAGTCCGGTCAAAGTCGGCGACGAGTGGCGCGTGTATTTCGACAAGCACATGGAGAATCGCTACGGCATGGTCCGCTCGCGCGATCTCGTGAATTGGGAGGATGTTTCGGACAAAGTTTCTTTCCCGAAAGACGCGCGCCACGGCTCCGTCATCGAAGTCCCGCGCGAAGTGATCGAGAATCTTCAGCGTCACGCGCCGTCCGCCGGCGCTGCGCGTGCCGGCATCTACAATGTCCTCGATTACGGCGCGGCCGGCAACGGCATCGCCAAGGAAACCGGTGCGATCAATCGTGCGATCAAAGCGATCGAGCGCGCGGGCGGCGGCACCTTGTATTTCCCCGCGGGCAAATACCTCACCGGCTCGATCCACATGGTGGACAATCTCACCATCCACCTCGAAGCCGGCGCCGAGCTTCTTTACAGCGGCGATCCCGCCGATTCCCCGCTCGTCGAATCGCGTTGGGAAGGCACGAGCACGTACACCTACGGCCCGCTCATCTACGCCAACGGCAAACAGAATCTCGCGATCACCGGTCGCGGCGTGATCAACGGCGTGGGCAAAAACTGGTGGTGGCGCACCACCGAAGGTTCGCCCGGTCCGAAGCGCGATCACGCGATGGTCGCTAAGACCGAATGGCGCGAAAAAATTTATCCGCGCGTCCACAAGGAAGGGAAGCTCCCGAAGGAAGACTACAAGCTCTCCGCCGAATTCACACGGCCTTCGCTCGTCGTTTTCTTCGAGTGCAAAAACATCCGCGTGGACGGGGTGACGCTCACCATGTCGCCGATGTGGCTCATGCACGCGATCTACTCGGAAGACATTAATGTCACCGGCGTCCGTTTCGTTTCCGAACACGGCGGTCCGAACGGCGACGGTTTCGACATCGATTCCTGCCGCAACGTCCGCGTGTCCGACTGCTTCTTCGACACGGGCGACGACTGCATCGTCATCAAGTCCGGCAAAGACGACGACGGCCGTCGCGTCGCGCGTCCGACCGAATTTGTCACCATCACCAACTGCGTGTTCTACGCCGGTCACGGCGCGGTCGTCATCGGCAGCGAAACCTCCGGTGGCATCAACAACATCGTCGCGAGCAACAATGTCTGCAAAGGCACCGATCGCGGCATTCGCATCAAGACCATGCGCGGTCGCGGCGCCATCATTCAGAATGTGCGTTTCGACAACTGGGTGATCGAAGGCACGCCGAAGGAAGCCATTCACATCACCGCCAACTACGCGAAGGTTCCCGAGGAACCGAAGTCCGAGCGCACGCCGGTCATCCGCAATGTTTCCATCAGCAACATCACCGTGGTGGACGCGAAGCAGGTCGTCGGCATCGCCGGTCTGCCCGAGCAGTACATCGAAAACCTCCGCCTGACCGATATCACCGGCACGGGCGAGATCGGCTTCGTCGCGGACTTGGTGGACGGCCTCGAACTGCGCGATGTGCGCATCGACGCCAAGACGGGGCCTGCGTTCACGTTCAGCAAGTCGCGTAATCTCTTTTTGGATACGCTCACCTCGCTCAACGCGACCGGCCGCAAACCGAGCGTCAAGCTGGTCGAGATCGCCGACGACACGATCGTGACCCGCGGCTTCGAGCTGCGTTGAACCTGCCGTCTTTCGCGGGGCGGCGCGCCCGTCCCGCGCCTGTTTTTCCTCCCGATGAAAACCACGTTTCCGCAAGAAGGCGTTTTTGCCGCTCTCGCAATCCCGACCGACGCCAAGCGTCGCGTCCTCAAACGCGCTCTCGCCACGCATCTCGCCTGGCTGCGCGCAAAGGGCGTGCATGGCGTGCTCGCGCTGGGCAGCACGGGCGACTTCGTGCGTTTCAGCGTCGACGAGCGCAAGGCGATCCTCGAGACCATCGCGGAGCTTGCGGCGCCGATGACGGTGCTCGCGAATATCAGCGACGTGGACTCGCGCGTGACCGCCGAGCTCGGTCGCTTCGCGCGTCGCTTGCGTCTGCCCGGCGTGGCGGTGATGCCGCCGAATTTCTTCCCGGTGCGTCCCGCCGATCAACTCGCGTTTTTCGAGCACGCAGCCGAAGCCGCGCAGCTGCCGGTGATGCTCTACAATTTCCCTGAGCTCACGGGCAACCGCATCGGCATCGAGACGATCGCGAAGTTTGCCGATCGCCAGCGTATGGGCGGCATCAAACAAAGCGGCGGCGAGTTTTCTTATCACGAAGAACTCATCGCGCTCGGTAAGGAGAAAAAATTCGCGGTCTTCTCCGGCGCCGACACGCGCTTGTCCGAAGTCTTCGCGATGGGCGCGGCGGGCTGCATCGGCGGCCTCGTGAATTTCGTGCCGGAGTACATGCTCGAGATCTATCGCATTCACAAACTCGGCCAGGCCGGCGAGGCGTCGGTCGAGATCGCGCGCATGAAAGAAGTCGGCCCGATCATCGACCAGCTCACGTTCCCCGTGAATGTGCTTTGCGGCGTCGAAGCGCGTGGCTTCGAACCCGGTGCGCCCAAGATGATCCTCTCGCGCGAATCCGAAAAAATCTACGCGAAGATCGTGAAGGAACTTCGCGCGAAATTCCGTCAGTGGAAACTGCCGCTCGCGGAAACCAAGAAACGCTGAGCTGACCCGCTCGTCTCAACCCCCGCCCTCGTTCTGCCATGTCCAGCAACCTCTCGATTCCCGATCTCGCCATCCTTATCGCCTACTTGGTGGGCGTCACCGGTTTTGGTTGCTGGTTCTATTGGCGAAATCGCGACAGCGAACACTACATGTCGGGCGGCCGTTCGCTGCCCGGCTGGGCGGTGGGCCTTTCGATCTTCGGCTCGTACGTCAGCAGCATCAGCTTTCTCGCGAATCCGGGAAAGTCGTTCGCGGGCGATTGGAATGCGTTTGTATTCGCGCTGACACTACCGCTCACGGCATGGATCGCGGTGAAGTGGTTTGTGCCGTTCTTCCGGCGCACCGGAGAAATCTCCGCGTATCATCATCTCGAATCGCGCTTCGGACCGTGGGCGCGCACGTACGCGGTGGCGTGTTACATCCTCACGCAACTCGCGCGGCTCGGCACGATTCTCTACCTGCTCGCGCTCGCGCTCGTGCCGCTGACGGGATGGGACATCACCACCATCATCATCGTGGCGGGCGTCGCGATTCTCGTTTATCCTCTCCTTGGCGGCACGGAGGCCGTGATTTGGACCGGCGTGGTGCAGGCGGTGGTGCTTGTCGGCGGCGCGCTCGCGTGTGTGGTCACGTTGTTGATCGGCATGCCCGAAGGCCCGATGCAGGTATTCGACATCGCGATCGAACACAATAAATTCAGCCTCGGCAGTTTTGGCAGCAGTCTCGCGCAGGCTACCTTCTGGGTCGTGTTCGTTTATGGCATCGTGATCAACCTGCAGAACTTCGGCATCGATCAGAGCTACGTGCAGCGCTACATCACGGCGAAGTCCGACGGCGCCGCGAAGCGCAGCGTGTGGCTCGGCGCGATGCTGTATGTGCCGGTGGGCGCGGCGTTTTTCTTTATCGGCACGGCGTTGTTCGCGTTCTACACCGCGCAGCCCGATCTGCTGCCGGCCTCGCTGGATGCGGCTGCGAAACCCGACTCGGTTTTTCCGTACTACATCAGCACGCAACTGCCACCCGGTGTCGCCGGCCTTGTGATCGCCGGACTCTGTGCGGCGGCGATGGATTCGAATCTCAACTGCATGTCCACGCTCTTCCTGCAGGACGTGTATAAACGTTATTTCCGCAAAGCCGCGTCCGAGAAGGAATCGATGCGCGTGCTGCATCTCTCGACGTTTGTCTTCGGTGCGCTCGCGATCGTGGCCGCGCTCGCGATGATCAAAATCAAAAGCGCGCTCGATGTGTGGTGGGAACTCGCAGGCATTTTTGGCGGAGGCATGCTCGGTCTTTTCTTGTTGGGTCTGCTCTCCAAACGTGCGGGCAGCCGCGCCGGTTTGCTCGGTGTCATCGCCGGCGTCCTCGTGATCCTGTGGATGACGCTCTCGCCAAAAATCACCGGTTTTCCCGATGCGTGGCGCAGCCCGTTTCATGGTTTCCTCGTGATCGTGTTTGGCACGATTGCGATCCTCGTTGTTGGTTTGCTTTCGGCCGCGCTCTGGCCTGAGCGACGCGATCGTGCGTCCACGTCCTCTCATTCCTGATTTTATGCATACGTTCAGAATCCTCCTCTGCGCTCTGGCCTTCGCGGGCTCCCTGGCGCTCACGCCCGCCCGCGCGGCCGAGAACTCGGTGCCGTCTCCGGTTTCGCTCGATGGCGAATGGCAATTTTTGCTCCAGCCCGACGAGGATGCCGCGGATGCGCTCGGCAAGTTCTACGCCGAGGGCTTCGACACGTCCGCGTTTAAGCCGATCCCGGTGCCGTCCAACTGGACCACGCACGGATTCGAAGAACCGCATTATGTGAACGGCACGAAGTCCGAAGGTTTTTATTTGCACAGCTTCGACGTGCCTGCGGATGCCAAAGATCGCCGCGCGATTCTCCACTTCGCGGGCGTGTGGCAATCCGCCGAAGTGTGGGTCAATGGTCAGCGACTCGGCCGTCACGACAGCGGCTTCACCGGTTTCGCGTTCGACGTGAGCAAGGTGCTCAAGCCCGGCGAAAAAAATCGCATCGCCGTTCGCGTGCGCCAGCAGACGCAGTCGTTCAAACTCGATGCCAACGATGACTGGGGCCTGCCCGGCATCTATCGCAGCGTGTGGATCGAGTTCACGCCGAAGGAATTTTTCATCGAGCGCGTCGATGTCGCCACGGATTTCGACGATCAATATCGCGACGCCGAGCTGCGTGTTCGCGCGTTCATCATGCGCAACGAAAAGGCGGACTTCTTCTCGACGTCGGATCCGTTCGAAGTGCGTGCGATTCTTTCCACGCTCGCAGGTGAGGAAGTTCAGCGTGCTTCCTACACGGCGACGATCACGGGCGCGCACAATGGCCGCGACATCCCGATCGCGTTCACCGTTCGCGAGCCCGCGCACTGGACCGCGGAAACGCCGAATCTCTACCATCTCCGCGTGGAACTGCGCCGCAACGATCAGGTGGTGCATAGTTGGGAGGATCGCATCGGTTTCCGCGAAGTTTCCACCGCCGGCGGCATTTTCCGCATCAACGGCCAAGCCGTGAAGCTGCGCGGTGTGGCTCGTCACGATCAACATCCCGACGTTGGCCGTGCGACGCGTCGCGAACACTGGATCGAAGACATCCGCCTCATGAAGGCCGCGAACATCAACGCTGTTCGCACCGCGCACTATCCGCCGGCCGAAGGTTTCATCCGCCTGTGCGACGAGATGGGCCTGTATGTGATCGAAGAAATTCCGTTCGGCTTTGGCGGCGATCGCATGGGCGATCCGTCGTTTGCCGAAGGCGTTTTCCTGCGCGTGTATGAGACTATCAATCGCGACCGCAATCGTCCGTCGGTCGTCGTGTGGAGCGTGGGCAACGAAGACCCGCTCAGCGCGCTGCATGTGAATGCATTGCGTGCGGTCAAGGGACTCGACTCGTCGCGCCCGACATTGCTGCCGTTCCGCGCGGAAGTCGGTCTGCCGCCGGAAGTCGATCTGATCGCTCCGCATTATTGGAAAGCCGAAGAGTACGATCGCCTCGGCGCGTGGACGGATCGTCCGTTCATCACGACCGAATATTCGCACGCGCTCGGCCCGGAGGATTTCGGCGAACAACAGGAACGTTGGGACGCGATTTCACGTCATCCGGCGGGCGCCGGCGGCATGATCTGGGCGTGGGCCGATCAAGGTCTGCGTCGCAAGATCAACGGCCGGCCGGTGCTGCATCCGCTTCGCGACAAAAAGAAGTACACGCGCGAGGGCAGCGAACTCGTCAAAGAAAAGGCCGCCGGGCCCGACGAGATCTACGACTCGCACGGCAACAACGGCACCGACGGCATCGTCGATGCGGATCGCAAGCCGCAGATCGATTATTGGGAAACCAAAGCCGCTTACGCACCCGTGCGTGTGCTCAGCGAACGTCTGCCGTTCCGCGCGGGTCAGCCCGAGGTCATTATCACGGTGCGCAACGATTACGATTTCACGGATCTCGCAACCGTCCGCATGAGCTGGCGTCTTTATCGCGGTGCGAAAGTCGTGGACTCGGGTGAGATGCAACTCCCGTCCACGCTGCCGCACGCGCAGACGCGTATCAGCATTCCAACTACGGCGATCGCGCGCAACGCCGCGCCAGACGCGTCGTACCTGCATCTTTTCTTCGACGATGCCTCCGGCAACCGCATCGCCCAGCGCGCGGTGCGCCTGGATGAAACCGCGGTGGCGGTGGTGGCCCCGACGCCGACCTTTGAGGTGAAGGCGGAGAAGAAAGACAACGCGCTCGTCGTGAGTGTCGGGCAGTCGATTTATACCTTCAACGCCGAGACCGGTGAGATCAGCTCGCTCGAGGTTTCCGGGGAAAAGATGATCGACGGCGCCAAGCTCGCGATCTGGCGCAACGCGACTTACAGCGAAGCCAATGTCCTCGATCGTCGCGCGAAGACCTACGATTGGCGCACCTTCCTGCAAAACATGAAGGCCGAAGCGCGCAGCTTCGACTTCACGCAGGATGGCGACGGTGTGCGCGTGAAGGCGTCCGTCGACTATCGCGAAGACGAAAACAACCACGTCGTCGTGGATTATGTTTATCATGTCTTGCCGACCGGTGCGCTCGACATCGCATACACGGTGAAACCGAAACTCGATCTGCCTTGGCTGCAGGAAATCGGTCTTTCGCTGAAGACGCCTGACGAACCGCAAACCGTCACTTGGCTCGGCTACGGTCCGGGCACGACGCTGCCGAATCGTCACGGCTCGGCACTCTTTGGTCAGTGGATGTCGCCGCTCTTCAGCAGTGAATCGCGCGGCACTAAGTCCGGCGTCGAATGGCTGCGTCTCGCCGGTTCGGAAGGCCGCGCGTTGCAGGTGAAAGGCATTCAAGGTTTCCGGCTCGATGCCGCCAAAGAAGGCGATGTCACGCTGCGCGTGCTCACGCACATCGCCGGTGCTTGGGTGAAAGGTGGTCCCGCGGAACGCCCCGAATGGCGCCTCGATCTCAACGATGGCGAGGGTGAGTTCACCGGCGTGATCGAGATCGCTCCGATCATCGACGAGTCCGCTGGCAAATTGCTTGAGCGCGCCGGCGAGTTGCCCGCGTCGCCCGCTGTGCTCGGCGGCGGTATCATCAACGACCAACCGTCGTATCCTTCGTGTCACGCCTCGACCATCGTCGAGATTTCGCCGGGTGTCCTCGGTGCGGCGTGGTTTGGCGGCACGCGCGAGCGTCATCCGGATGTCGAGATCTGGTTCGCGCGTTTCGAAAACGGCGAGTGGCAGCCCGCGCAAGCGGTGGCGAACGGCCTTCAAGCCGACGGCAGCCGCGAACCCACGTGGAATCCCGTTCTCTTCCAGCCGAAGAAAGGCCCACTCGTTCTTTTCTACAAAGTCGGTCCGTCCCCGTCGAAGTGGTGGGGCGAGATGATCACGTCGAAAGACGGTGGCAGGACGTGGAGCAAGCCGCGCCGTTTGCCCGATGGCATTCTCGGTCCAATCAAAAACAAACCGGTTGAACTCGCCGATGGCTCGTGGCTCTCGCCGTCGAGCACCGAGGGTAACAAGGATGGCTGGCGCGTGCACTTCGAGCATTCGTCCGATCAGGGCAAGACGTGGAAAATCCTCAGCCAAGTGCCGAAGGGCGATGCAAACTTCGACGCGATTCAGCCGAGCATTCTGTTCCACAAGGACGGCCGCTTGCAGACCGTTTGTCGTTCCAAGAGCGGCGTGCTCGCGGTGAGCTGGTCGACCGATCAGGGCCGCACGTGGACGCCGTTTGAAGCGAGCGAATTGCCGAACCCCAACTCGGGCACCGACGCCGTCACCCTTGCGGATGGACGTCAGTTCATCATCTATAATCACACCGCGCCGCCGCCGGAGCGACCGACCAAGGGCGTGCGTTATCCGCTCGATGTGGCGGTGTCGGACGATGGCGTTCAATGGCGCCGTGCGCTCACGCTCGAGACCGAGCCGGTGAGTGCGGGTTATGCGTATCCCGCCGTGATCCAAGGCTCCGACGGACGTATCCACGTCACTTATACATGGGATCGCAAACGCATCAAACACGTGATTCTCGATCCGAAGAAACTCTGAAGAGCAGAGCGGCTATGAAAACATCGACGATTCAGACGGCACTGAAGCACGACATGCTCGCAGATAGGGACGATGCTCCGCATCGCCCGGAGGGACTGCGCTGGCGCTGGAAACGAGCGATGTTCCGCGTCGTTTCTGCCATGGCGTTTTTCGCCGCGTGCACGGCGGGCGGGCTCGAAGCGGCGTACTCAGTCACGTCGTTGAAAACTGAATACAGCGTCAATCCGACTGCCATTGATGTCGCTCAACCGCGTTTGCAGTGGCGGGTGGAAAGCGATGAGCGCGGGCAACGCCAGACGGCTTGGCAAATCCTCGTGGCCTCATCGCGTGAGTTCCTCGCGCAGGATCGCGGCGACTTGTGGGACAGCGGAAAAGTTGCCGGCGATCAGACGACGTTCATTCGCTACGCCGGCAAAAAACTCACGTCGTCGCAGACCGTGTTTTGGAAAGTGCGTTCGTGGGATCGCGACGGAAAACCGTCCGCGTGGAGCGAGCCTGCGTCCTGGACGATGGGTTTGCTCGACCAGGCCGATTGGAAAGGCGTGTGGATCGCCGCGCCCACGACGAGCGAGGCGCTGCTGTTGCGTCGTGAATTCACGGTGAAGCCGGGGCTGCGTCGCGCGATCGCGCACGTTTCGGGTGTCGGCATCTACGAACTCGGCTTCAACGGAGCCAAAGCGGGCGAAGATCTGCTCGCGCCGGGTTGGACGAATTTCGACGCGACGATCCTTTATCGCACGGAAGACGTGACGAGCCTTCTTCAAGAAGGCGCCAACGCCGCGACGCTCGAACTCGGCAACGGCATGTATCACGTGGTGCGCCGAAATCGTTTTTCGAAATTCACCGGCTCGTTCGGTCCGCTGCGCGCGATTCTGCATCTACAACTTGAATACGCGGATGGTTCGGTGGAGTTCGTTGGCACCGACGAAAACTGGCGCACGCATCCCGGCGGCGTGACCTTTAACAGCATTTATGGCGGTGAAGATTATGATCCACGTCTCGAGCCGCAGGGCTGGCGTCGCGCCGGCTTCGACGATTCTGCGTGGGCGCGCGCTGTGCCGGTTAATCGACCGGCGTTTGTGTTGAAAGGACACAGCCGCGACTCCGAGCCGCTTCGCATCATCGAAACGCGCGAGCCTGTCTCCGTACGTGAGCTTTCGCCCGGCGTGGTACTCTACGATTTTGGCCAAAACACATCGTTTATGCCACGCATCCGCGTGACGGGTCCGGCGGGTTCGATCATCCGCATGACGCCCGGTGAAGTGGTGAAAGAAGACGGTACCATCGAACGCGGCACGATGGGCGGTGCGCATCGCGGCAGCGCGTGGTGGCAATACACCAAGGCGACCGATGACGAGGAAACCTGGTTTCCGAAGTTTTATTATGTCGGCTCGCGTTACCTCTACACCGAGCTGGTTCCTGCGAAAGAAGGTGGTGAGCATCCGAAACTCGAAAGCGTGCAGATGGAAATCGTGCACGCGGAGGCGGAGCCGTTGGGCGAGTTTGCGACGTCGAATCCGCTGATGAATCGCATCCGCGATCTCGTGCGTTGGGCGCAGCGCTCAAACATGGTGTCGGTGCTGACCGATTGCCCGCATCGTGAGAAACTCGGTTGGATCGAGCAGTTTCATCTCAACGGTCCGTCGATCCGCTACGAATTCGACACCGCGCGCATCTTCACGAAAGCGATGTGGGACATGGCCGAAGCGCAGACCGACGAAGGTCTGATCCCGAATATCGCGCCGGAATACACGCAGTTTAAGAACGCGTTTCGCAACGCGGCGGAGTGGGGCGCGGCGTTCATTCTGGTGCCGTGGCAGCAGTATCAATTTACCGGCGACATCGAGCTGCTCCGCTCGCACTACGAGCGGATGAAACGCTATTTCGCGTTTCTCGAAAACCGCACGCGCGACGGTCTTCTCCACGACGGCCTCGGCGATTGGTACGATCTCGACATCAATAAAAAAGGCCGCGCAGGTCTCACGCCCGCACCCATCACAGCGACGGCGTTTTATTATCACGACGCGGTGATGCTCTCGCGGATCGCGACGCTGCTCGGCAAATCGGACGATGCGGCGGCCTACGCGGCGAAAGCGCGCGACATCCATGCGCGTTACCAGAAGGAATTCTACAATGCGGAGAGCGGCACGTACGCGACCAACACGCAGGCGTCGAACTCACTGGCGCTCGGACTCGGCATCGCGGAGCCAGACGCGCGCAATCGTGTGATCGCCGCAATCGTGAAAGATGTCGAAGAGCGCGGTTATGCGACGGCGGGCGATATCGGTTTCCGTTATCTGCTGCGTTCGCTCGCGGATGCCGGTCGCTCCGATGTCGTGTATGCGTTGATCAACCAGGACGAAAAACCGGGCTACGGTTATCAGATCAAGCAAGACGCCACCGCACTGCCGGAATCGTGGAATGCGAGTCTCGGGGCTTCACATAATCACTTCATGCTCGGTCAAGTGATCGAGTGGTTTTATCATGACCTCGCCGGTATTCGTCCCGTGGATACAGCGCCAGGCTTCAAAGAGTTTGTGATCGCGCCGCAGATCGTCGGCGATCTCACGTGGGTCGAGGCGAGCTATCATTCCATTCACGGAAAAATCGCCTCGCGTTGGGAGCGCGTCGCGCCGGGCGCGCCGGTGAAACTAAAAGTCACCGTGCCGACGAACACGACGGCGACCGTTTATCTGCCGGCGAAAGATGCGGCGGCGGTCACCGAAGGCGGTCGCGCGCTCGCGCAGGCGAAAGGCGTGAAGCTCCTGCGGATGGAAAATGGTTGTGCGGTGCTCGCCGTGGAGTCGGGCAGCTATGTGTTCGACGCGGTGAAGTGAGCGCAGCCTGAGATTTCGGGATACAAAAAGAGCGAGGCATCAAAGCCTCGCTCTTTTTTTGCGTTCAATCCCGGCGGCTGCGTGCGCGAAGTGCGGTGATCAGCATCAGCAAGCCGAGGAACCACAGGCTGGGCGCGCCGCCACCGCCGCCGCCTCCGCCTGATCCGCCACTCGGCGGGGAGGGCGGCGGGGTTCCGCCTCCACCGGGATTGGGATTCGGGTTGGGATTTGGATTCGGGTTTGGATTGGGATTCGGATCCGGCGCAGGGGTGGGCACCGTGGCCGTGAGCGTCGTGACCATGCGCGTGTTCAAGTTGATCTTGCGAATGGCGGAGTTGCCGGTGTCGGCGACATAGAGCGTGTTTACGCTATCGAGCGCGACGTCGAAGGGCTGGCGGAACCAGGCGTCGAGGCCGGTGGCGTCGCGATTGCCGTCGAGCATGGAGTCGCCGGCGACGGTGGTGACGAGACCGGCGTTGGCGCCGCTGAGGACGACTTTGCGAATCGCGGAGTTACCGGTGTCGGCGACGTAGAGATTTCCCAGCGCATCGGCGGCGAGACCGCGCGGAGTGCGGAATCCTGCGTCGAGCCCTTGGCCGTCGAGATCGCCGGGTGTTTCCGGAAGACCGGCGAGCGTGGAAACCGTGACGGATGGCGTGAGCACGATTTTGCGAATCGTATGATTGAGCGCGTCGGCGACGTAGAGATGGCCATCGCCGCCGAGGGTGAGGCCCGAAGGTTCATTGAAACGTGCGGTGGTGCCCGGGCCATCGACGCTGCCGCTCACGCCGGGTGCGCCGGCGAGCGTGGTGACGACGCCTGCGGACGTGATGCGGCGAATCGTATGGCTCGTAGAATCGGCGACGTAGAGGTTGCCGGCATTGTCGCGGACGAGTCCAAGCGGTGCCGCAAACCACGCGTTGGTGCCGGTGCCGTCCTGATGTGTGCGGTTGTCGCGTGAGCCGGCCAAGGTGGTGACAACGCCGCTGGCGTTGACGACGCGGATGAGACTGTTGCTCGTGTCGGACACGTAGAGCGAGCCACCGGCGGCGAGGATGGCCTTGGGCTCGTTGAAGCGGGCGCTGGCTCCGGTGCCGTCGGTCGCACCGCTGGCGTTGGGCGAACCCGTGACCGTGGTGAGCTGCGCGGCTGTATCCACTTTTTGGATCGTGTGCAGCGAACCGTCGGCGACGTAGAGATTGCCCGCATTGTCGAAGCTCAGGCCGAAAGGACGGGGGAACTGGATCGGCGCGACGGTCAGGGTGAAGGCGTCGCTGGTGATGGTGCCCAGCGAGTTGGTAGCGACGTAACGGAAACGATGGCCGCTCATCGCGGAGGTCGCGCCGATGACGGTGAGTGTGTCGCTGGTGGCGCCGGAGAAGACGCTGTCGTTCGCGATCGCGGACCAGGTGGCGCCATTGTCGGTGGAGCGCTGCCATTGATAATTGACCGCGGGGCTGCCGGAGGCATCGGCGCGGAAGGCGATGTCGCGGCCGTTGGTCACCGTCTGGTGGGAAGGCTGGTTGTCGATGCGTGGCGACCAGGCGGGAGTGAACGACGCGGTTGTTTTCGCGATGCCGTCGAAGGTCGCGACCGTGATGGGGCCGGGGGAGAGCGACGGATCGAGGGGGATCGTGGCGACGATTTCCGTGCCGGCTTCGTTGGCCGTAAAGGCGCTCGCGGCGATGCCATTGAACAAGATTTCGGTGACGCCGATGAACTGCGTGCCCGTGATCGTGATGGTCTGGCCGGGAGAACCGGATCCCGGTGTGAAGGCAGTGATCGTGGGCGGTTTCGCGTCGAGGCGGATGTCACCAGAAGCGACGAAGAGTAGATGCTCTCTTCCTGCGGAGATGGCTTCGACATTGGCGGCGACTTTAACGGGCGTTTTTCGGCTATCGGTGGTGCCGTCGCCGAGCTGGCCATAGCTGTTCTGACCAATGGCCCAGAGCGTTTTGTCCGAGGTGATGTAGTAGGTGGTCCCCTGGCCTCCGGAGGTTGCGAGGACGTCGCTGGCGATCTGCACCGGTGTGTCGCGGAAGGATTCGTTTTGTCCGGTGCCTAGTTGACCAGCCTCGTTGTTGCCGACGCCCCAGAGAGTTTTGTCGCTTTTTATCCAAAGCGAATGAAGGTATCCGGCGGCGATGGCCGTGGCCTCGCTGGTGACTAATGTGGGTGAAGAATGGCTGTAGGTATTGGCCGATGTGAGCTGACGGCTTCCGTTGTTGCCCATGCCATAAACGGCTCCCGCGTTGTCCAGATAGAGCGTGTGGCTGTAGCCCATCGAGACGGCGGCGACGTTGGTGGCGGCTTGGGCAGCGTCGGGTTTGTCGTAGGTCGTGGTCGTCTGGCCGAGCTGACCGCTGTAGTTTTGCCCCTGAGTCCACAAGGTGCCATCGGTTTTGATAAATCCGATGAAATTATCCCCGGCGGCGACGGAGGTCACTTGGTCGGAGATTTTAATGAATCCCTGGGCGTAACGCGGACTGATATAGCCGGTGTACCAGAGGGTATCGTCGTTTTTCACCAGGAGACTGAAGCGATAGGCGGCGGCCGCGGACTTGACGTCTTCCTGGATGATGATGGGTGAACTCCACGGAAGTGCGGAGTTGAGAACGCCCAGCGAGTAGTCGCTGTTGCTTCCGGTGCCCCAGGCATGGCCGCTTTCTGTGACATACAGCGAAGCCGATGTTGCCGCCGCGAGGTGAGTGACGCCGCTCGCGACCTGGATCGGGCGGGTGCGCTTGCGCTGATCACCGGAGGAGGTGCCGAAGAGACCGCTGTAGTTACCCGCGACCCATAATGAATCATCGGTGCGGATGAAGAATGAGTGGCCGTTGCCGGCGATGACGCGTTTCACCGACGACAGCACTTGCACCGGGGTCAACTGCCGTCCCGCGATACCGATTCCCAGTCTATTGCCGGAGTTACTTCCCATGGCCCACAGAGTGTCGTCGTTTTTTATAAAGAAACTGCACGAGCTGCCTGCTGACATGGATTTCACGTCGGCCGCGATTTGCACGGGAGTTGTTCGTGCGGCTGTGGTGCCGTTGCCAAACTGACCATCCCAGTTTTGTCCGACAGCCCAGAGGGTCCCGTCCGTCTTCAGGAGGAGGCAGTGGCCGTCTCCGGCGGAGATCGCTTTAACGTCTGAGAGGATTTTAACGGGGGTGGTGATGTTGTTGTGAGAGGCACCCAGAATCCCGTAGTTGTTGCTGCCGGTGCCCCAAACACTTCCATCGGTTTTGAGATATAGTGTACAATTGCTGACGGTGACGACATCGACGACATCGGTCGCAATTTGGGTGACAGTGGCAACGGTATTGGTGTTTCCGGTGCCGAGTTGCCCGGATGAGTTCCCGCCGCGGCCCCATAATTTCCCGTCCTCAGTAATATAGAGCGTATGATCCGCTCCCGCTTCGACTGCTTTTACCTGCGAGGCAACGAGGATGGGAATCAATATCTGATATTCAGAGCCGTCGGTGATCTGGCGGGAGTAATTGGAGCCTACACCCCACAGGTCTCCGTTGGTTTTTAAATAAAGTGCGTGGGAGCCGCTGGCGGCGGCCTCGCGTACGTCGTTGATGACGGCAGGCAGGTTGACGTAATAGTAGTTGGTTGTCTGGCGAGTGAGCGTTCCGAATTTGTCAAGGAACGCGGTCAATCCTCCGCTGGAGATGACGGAGGTGATGTCTTCCGCGACGCGGGCTGGATAGACAGGTTCAAGGATGGCGTGGTCGCCGAGTTCTCCTTGGGAATTGCGTCCTACACTCCATAGCTCCCGCACGGTAGTGCCGGCGGCCTGTTGTGTGACGGTGTGCCGGAGGCCACCGATGAGGATCGTGGCGGTGCGGTTGTGCAAATGAGGGTTTGGTGCAACCGTGATCTCCACGAGATCATCGAAAGCACCTGCGGTTTTAGATACAGCGATCCAAGGTGTGCTATTTTCGACCGTCCATTCCGAGGCGGTGCGAATCCGCAATGCGTAAGTGATGCGGTCGGGTCCCACGGTTTTCGCGACAGGGGTGATGTCCAGCGATTCACCGCTGGCGCGGGTCAGCACCGTGAGGGTGGCCGTGTTGCTGGTGGTCGAGCCGGCGGTGTTGGTGGCGGTAAGCGTGTAGGAGCCGGCATCGGCGGACGTGATATTATTGAGGTTCAGGTTGGTTCCGTAGCCGGAATAAAGGGCGACGCCGTTCCTTCGCCATTCGTACGTAGGTTCGGGGGAGGCTTTGACGGTGGCACTGAATGTAACATTGCTGCCCTCGTATGCCCGCACATCGACGGGGTGTGAACTGAAGACGGGCTTGGTCGCCGCGGTCACGGTGAGCGTCGCCTCGTTGCTGAAGGTGGTGCCGGATATATTGGATGCCCCCAGCTTGTAACGGCCGGAATCAGCAACGGTGAGATTGTATAAATAAAGAGAGCTTGAGGTACGACCTGTCAGAGCCTCCCCATCTTTGTACCATTGATACGTGACTGGCGTGGGCGAGTCGGACCAGGCATACCAGCTAACAGACTGGCTTTCGACGGTGGTGATGTCTGCGAGGACGTTTAATATTTTTGGCAGGGGCGATTTCTCGACGGTGAGGGTGGCGGGGTTGCTGGTGACGGACCCTCCCGCATTCGTGACGACGACGGTATAAACGCCGGCATGGGTTTCGGTTGGCTTGTTAATCGTGAGCCTGCCACCGGAGATGTAGTAATCCGCGCCGTCGGCAATATCGACGCCGTCTTTTTGCCAGCGGAAGGTATGGTTGTAGCTGGTGTACGATGTGCTTACGTAGAGCGAGGCGCTGCCTTGTCCTATGTAGGCCGTGGTGTTTGCCGGATGGCTGGTGATGACCGGGGGCGGAGGAAGTTCGACGGATACGGTGGCTTCGTGGGTATAAACAGAGCCACCTCCGTTCGATATTTTAAGGCGGTAACGGCCGGCATCCGCAGCGCTGGGGTTTGATATGTACAGGTAAAGGGCGTTGATACCGCTGCGATTAGCGGTGGCCTCCAAGGGAGAGCCGTCTTTTTCCCACTGAAATTTCAGGGTCTCCTGCCCGGTCACGTGGGCATTGAGCGAGAATTGGCTGACTCCGATGTAAACAGTCTGATTCTGCGGGTGACTGGTGACTACGGGAGGCGGGGGAATATCGATCGTGACGACGGCGGCGTTGCTCAAAGTAGAGCCGCCAGGATTTGTTGCGCGTAGTTGGTAGTTGCCGGCATCCGACTCCACCAAGTCGGTAATGTACAAGTAAGAGGAGCTGATGCCGCTGATGCGACTCGATGTAACGAGGGGCGCTCCATCTTTGATCCATTCGTAGGTGACAGGGTATACGCCTGTGGCATGTGCGGACAGGTTGAGAGTTCCTCCTTTGAAGAAAACCTTTCCTGTCGGATGTGTAGAGACGGTAGGCGGCGGCGGCGCTTCCACGGTGATGACAGCGGCGTTGCTGGTAGTACTGCCCGCGAAATTCGTCGCGACGAGCGTGTATGAACCCGCATCGATCGATTCAACGCTGTATCGCCAGAGGGTTGTTGAATTGACGCCATAGTAGCGGCCCGACGGCGACAAGGGGATGCCATCTTTATGCCATTGATAAGTGATCGGCCCCAGCGCGGTCGCGGTGGCGTTTAGGTTGAGCTGCCCGTTCGGGTTTATCACCAGGGTGGCACTTGTCGGATGTGCGATGAAGGTCGGGGCTGTGGCGGTCTCGCCGACCGTGGCGGATAATTTATAGCGGCCGATACTGCCATAATTGGAGTATCCATCCGATAGGGCGCTGCCGCGGCCGGTGCCTTTGACGCGTATATAATACGTGCCGGCATCCAGGTTGCGTGCGAATGATGCGGAGAGGGCGTTCGCGGGGTTGCTCGATTCTATCAATGTGCCCGCGCTATTATAGAGTTCCAGATGGAGATCGAGGTTTGGGAAATTGGTGTCGGGTGATCCATCAAGAAGAAGGGATTTCTTTTGGATGGTGAATTGATACCAGTCTTCGTCCGACGCTGAGGAAATGACGCCCTTCTGGGTGAACGCGCCATCGGTGATGGTGATGGACGTTGCTGTCGCGAGATTCGTCCCTGCTTCGTCGGCTACGTAACCGAAACCGTTTGTCGCATTGGAAATGATCGCGACGTCGTCCTCGGTGTTACTGGCGCCGGCATACTCGCCTTTGCTCCATTGCACGACGTTTCCGTAGTAACTGGCGCCCATGATGGGTCCCCAGCGGAATGGAGAAAGGCCGTGGCCTTCAAAATATTCTTCTTTGGGGGTGGTACGCCCGTCGTGCTTTAATCCCAGCGTATGCCCGACCTCATGGGAGATCGCTTCGGCGATGGAGTTTTCGCCGTAGTTAAAAACCCAGCAGGGAACTGTTGCGGAGAATGTAGAGCCGGCGCGAGCGAACGAATTGAGATAAGCGACGCCGCCAGCACTACCATTGTTATACCAAGCGTTGGTCGGGGTGATGATACAGCGGATACGCTTTCCGACCGGGGCGGCATTATAGCGGCTGACGTCTGTGGTGACGTCGATGTTGAAGGGGGCGAAATCCTCGCTCACTCGCTCCCACACAGCGGTGATGCTGTATGTGTCCAGATAAGCCGGGGCGGCGACGATGGTTTTGCCGTCGTTCCAGTCTGGATCGGTCACGGTCTCGCCGTCGAAATCGAGATAGATGACCGCAGTGGCGGTGGGGCGGCTGCTGAGGATGGGTTGGGCGGCCACCGGTGTTTGAAAGTCTTGGTCTATCTCCGCGAGTTCGGCTGCCTCGTCAGCAATTGAGGGCCGCGGAAAAGGATCGCAAAGGAGCGCGGAAAGCGCGTTCTCACGAAGAACGGTCTGGCCAGCGGCAGGAGTGTCCACGGTGTACGCCAGTTTGTTTTCCGGCAGCAGGATGCGGCCTGAGAGAACCAAGCCGGCCAAGGTGAGCGAGAAGCTTCCGTTCGGGGAATGTTCGAGGGCGCCGGCGACGCGAAGAGTTCCGTTAGGATCGCGCTGGATCAAATGAACCCGGCCCCGCGCGATGTCGCCGTGCATCAAGGGCAGGTCGAGGGATGCGCCTTCGCGGATGGCCGGAAGTGCGGTCAGCGCCGTCCGGACATCGATCTCCATGGCGGGCGTGACCAGCGCAGGTTGCCCCGGCCCCCCCAAAGATGCGGCCGCGCTCATGGAGGCCCCCGGTTTCCAGAGTGTGACGGGATGCGCCGAAGTTGCTGGCAGATTGGCTGCGGCCTCAGCCGGGGGGCGGCTGAGCGGTGTGTCGCCTTCTGGGGCCGGCTGTACGGATGCGGCCGCGACTGGCGACGCCATCCCGGCGCCGTGAGGCTTGGACGGGCGCAGCCAATAAAAAGCGGCACCCAGAAGGGCGAAGACGGCGAAGAGAACGACGCAAAGGAATGGACGAGGCATGGCGGGGCGGATTGGGCGACGCGCAGCGATCAATCCTGCAACGGCATACTGTGGTGTTTCTTAGGGAAACGTTTAGACCAAAATCCTCCGCCGCAGGTTGGACGCCTGCATCTGTTGAAGCATGAAAGCGATTTAGCGATAACTCATCGCGCGAAGAGCGGGCAAGGCGATTCCGTTTCGCCGGAGGCCGGTGACGACGCCTTTAATGAAGCGAGGCCCCTTTGCGTTTATACAAAGGATCCAAAAGATCCGCCGATTTAATAAACGCATCAGCTTCCCGAACCGGACCGGCGCGCCCGGGTAGGGCGGCCGCTGTGCTGCGGTCAGTTTTGTTCCGCCTGTCGGGCGCGCCATGCCTGCGTCGCTTTTTGCAGGTCATAGCCCTCTTTCGAAAGGTAGTTATTAATACGTCCCCGGGCGCGGTTAAAAATCCGGGATTTTTCTGAAGCGCTGATTCCGCTGATCGCTTCGTCGCGCGCTTCCGTCAGCAATGCACGTACCCGCCGTTTTTGCTCATCGGTAATGTCGGGGAGCATCTCTCTATAACTATCATAAATAATGTGGAAGGCGTTGTAGGTGAGTTTGTCTTTTACAACGACGATCTGGCCGGGCGTAAGTTCCTCCGCGAGGTCTGCGATGAACGCCTCGCGCAGGGGGGCTCGCGTGGCATCAATGGTGGCGATCTCGGCGCGCGCGGCGTCCGTTTTGATCGCGCGCAATGCCCGCAGGCGCTCCTCATGCCGGCTTTGCCACTCGTTGAGCGAGCGGTAGAACGCGATGATGCGCGCCTTCACCCGCGCGGCGGCATCGGAATCGTCGAGCTTGAGCGCGGCGAGGATATCCGACGAACGCTGTTCCAGAACCTGCGCGTAAGCGGCTTCCTTGTCCGCGACCGAAGGATCCGCGGCGTTTGCGACGGGCCCGGAAAGAAGGGCGTAGAAAAGCACGAAAGGGAGGACGCGGAAAACGCTTCTCATGATTCGCGTCGATTAACGCGCAGGCTGAAGCTCCTGGTCGAATGTATAAATCGCACCGGCCTCAGTTGGGAGGCGTGTCCTGGCGGAACCTGTGCGCAAAATGCAGGGCTGGCCAAGCGTTGAGTGCACGTCGACGCGAACGAGCTGGCCCGCTTTCCATTCGAGCGAGATTTCGAAGCCGCCGCGTGCGCGCAGCCCGGAGATACGACCGTCCCGCCATGACGCGGGCAGAGCGGGCAGCAGATCGAGCACCACGGTGCCGTCGTCTTCGCGCACGTGACTTTGCAACAACAGCTCCGCGATGCCGGCGGTGGCGCCGAAGTTGCCATCGATCTGAAACGGCCCGCACAGATCGAAGAGATTGGGCAGCGTGCGACGCTGAAGCAGCGTGGCGAGCTGCGTGAACGCATAATCGCCGTCGCCCACGCGCGCCCACAGCGGAATGCGCCAGGCGAAACTCCAGCCCGTCGAGCCGGGCCCCCGCCATGTCAGCAGTTTTTTGGCGGCAGCGAAGAGCACGGGGTCCGCGGGCGTGATGTCGGTGCCCGGATAAAGCGCCCACAGCGGTGACATGTGGCGGTGATTGTTGTCCGGCACATCGACGTCATCCATCCATTCCTGCAACTGCCCGTGACGTCCGATGAAATTTGGCGCGAGGCGATCGAGAGCGTGCGCGACGCGCTTCGCGTAGTCTGTATCCGTTTCCAGGATACGCGCGGCGGCGATGACGGAGCGGAACAATGCGCGGATGATCTGGTGATCCATCGTCGGTCCGCTGGTGAGCGTGCCTTGTTCGGGAGAGAACGACGGATTGCTCACGAGCCAGCCGGTCTTCGGGTCTTCGATGAGATGCTCGAGGAAAAACTCGGCGGATTCCTTCATCGCCGGATAAGCGCGTCGCGCCAGAAACTCACGGTCGCCGGTGTAGAGATAGTGTTCCCACAGATGCAGGCAAAGCCACGCGCCACCAGTCGGCCAGACGCCGTCGATGTTGTTCACCGGAGCGGTCGCCCGCCAGAGGTCGGTGTTGTGATGCACGACCCAGCCGCGCGCACCGTAGTAGGCTTTGGCCGAGCGTCGGCCGCTGACGACGAGATCATCCACCAAATCGAAGAGCGGCACATGGCACTCGCTGAGATTGGTGAGCTCGGCGGGCCAGTAATTCATCTGAAAATTGATATTGGTGGTGAACTTGCTTTCCCACGGCGGATTGAGTTCGTCGTTCCACACGCCTTGCAGATTGGCGGGCTGTGACCCAGGCCGGCTGCTCGCGATGAGCAGGTAGCGGCCGTATTGAAAATATAACGACACCAGAGCCGGATCATCCGCGAGTCCGTGGTTTTTCAAACGACGCTGACGTTCATCCGTCGGGAGCGATGCCGCCGCGGTCGCGCCGAGATCGAACTGCACGCGGCGAAACAATGCGCGATGATCGGCCTGGTGTGCGGATAACAACTGAGCAAACGATTGGTTCTCCAGAGGCGCCAGCCAGGCCGCGCAGCGCTCCGCGGGATCGGCGGAAATATCTTCGTAGTTCACGAAGCTCGTCGCCGCGACCAGGACGAGCGTGACGGAGTCGGCGCCGGTGACGCGCAGCGTGGTGTCGTCGCCGCTTTCGATGCGTCCACCTTGAGCCCGCACACGCAGTCGCGACTCAAAGCGAAGGCCATCGTCGGCGATACGGCCTGCGAGGACGAGAGTGTCGTCGCCGAGGAGCGAGCGTTGTGCGTCGCGATGTTTGCTGTCGTGGCGGATCGTCACATCGACGCTTCCCGGCCGATCGGCGGAAAGACGCACCACAATCGCGCGTGCCGGATGGCTGGCAAAAACCTCGCGCGTGAACGTCGTTTCACCGACGCGATAGCGGGTGCGCGCCACGGCATCGTCGAGATTGAGTTCGCGATGATAATCGGTCGCGGCGCCATGGCCGGGGAAGGACAGGCGGATGTCTCCAAACGGTTGATACGCTTTTTGCCGGACGGGATCGCCGAGAAAATGCGCCTTGGCGATGGCATGCGCGCTCTGGCTGTCGTTGCGCGCGATCGCCTCGCGGATGGCCGGGAGATACTGCACGGCATCGGGCCGCGCGTAGTTGTGTGGTTTCCCGGTCCAGAGCGTGTCCTCGTTGTATTGAATCCGTTCGTCCTCGATGCCCCCGAACACCATTGCGCCCATATGACCGTTGCCGACCGGCAGCGCCTCGGTCCATTTCGCAGCGGGTTGTTGATACCAAAGAACAGGCGGTTGCGCGGCGAAAGAGACGCTTGCGGCAAGGAACGATAAGGAGCCGAAGAACAGGCGAAGAGGAGGCATGGGCATGGATTAGAAAGAGTGAAGATTCAGGCGGCGCGATTTAGGAGAGGGGGACCTGTATTACGGATGTGCCGCGGAGGCGGCGAACGGGAGAGAAGGGATGGGGTGCGGTGAGGGCTCAGGAGTTAAGTGATCGGGCAGGGAGCGGCTTTGAACGTGTGAGGAACACGGTGTGAGTTCGCCTCGCGTCGCGTCGCTGGCAAAGCGGGGGGCATTCACTTCGCGAGAAGCACTGGAGCATCACGGCAACAAAGGGAGAGTAATCGGCGGTCAAAGGCATCAGGAAGGGGGCTGGCGGTACCTTGCCTGAAATGAGCTTATGCAATTGTTACGGTGAAGCAGAGCCGCGCGGAATTTATTTCATATGAAATAGCGCGCCGGGGCCGCGGCGGGTGGATTTTTCCAGTTGACGAGAGCAATCCTGCGCAATCGGGCGTCCGGTGCCCACATTACATGTTGACAGCGGCGTTTCATGAAACTTTAAGGAGTGCTATCTTATTTCATTGAAATAGGATCCCCCTGTCAGCCCCTCCCCCCAACCCACCCAAAGCATGAACTACACTCGTCCAGTGCGAGCCGCTGCATTTTCCCGCGGCTCGGCCAAAGCTCGTAGACTTGCGGTTCTGATGGCGTCCATGGCTGCTTCTGCGCAGCTGCTTCCGACCATCACGATCGCGCAACAAGCCGCTTCCGGCACCCTTAGCGGCCGCGTGATGAACGCGACCAACGGCATGTATCTGAGCAACGCTCGCGTGTCCGTTGAAGGAACCAGCCTTGAGACGTTCACCAACGAACTTGGTGAATATACCCTGAGAAACGTACCCGCGGGCACGGCAACTATTCGTGTCGTGTTTACCGGCCAGGAGCCCATCAGCGCACAAGTCACGGTGGCCGAAGGTGACACCCAGACGAAGAATTTCGCGTTTGGCGCGGCTGACGGCGCATTTGATCCCGACTCGGGCACCCTGACGCTTGATCCGTTCGTCGTGGAAACGCAGCGATACAGGACCGCCCAAGAGATCGCCGTGAACGAGGAGCGCTCGGCGGTGAATATCAAAAATGTTGTGGCGACCGACTCGTTAGGGCATGTCCCGGGCGGCAATATCGGCGAATTCGTACAATTCCTGCCCGGCGTCGATATTAGCTACGGCGGTACGTATACGAACGAAAACGATGCGTCCTCGATCAGTGTCCGTGGCTTCGGCGCCGAAGATACGGCGATCCTCGTGGACGGCATGCCGATGTCCAGCCCGTCGCCGGCGAGTTTGTCGCGAACGGTTAACCTAGATATGATCTCGATAAATAATGCCACTCGTATCGAGATCACGAAGGTTAACACGCCCGACATGCCCAGCGATTCTCCGGGTGGATCGGTGAACTTGATCAGCCGCAGCGCGTTCGAATTTGCGAAGCCTTCTTACAACCTCGAGTTATCGGCGACGATTAACTCAATGGAGACCTCAATCTTCAAAAAGGAGCCGGGTCCAGCGAACAAGAAAACGTATCATACTCTCCCCAGCGGAACGTTCTCCGCATCCGTCCCAGTTAATGCAAATTTGGGCTTTGCTGTATCGCTGTCCTCATTTAATAGATACTCGACTGGCGAAAGTTTCGCTGCCCGCTGGAAAACGGCCAATCAGACGATCAACCTTACGCCGATTGGCGGTGTTAATAATCACCAGATCTCGAACGCAAATGGACGGGTTAATTATGATAACCCACACCTTGAGCGTGTCCAGATTACAGACCAGCCGTGGAATAACTTCAGCCAATCGGGAAGTTTTCGCGTGGATTGGCGCCCGATCAAAGACCTCACGGTGCGCGCCAATGTACAATATTCCACCTACACCGGCATTAATGTAAGTCGCCGGGCCGAGTTTCGCATCAATGCAGCGGAGGACTGGTCGAGCGATTTCGTGCGCGGCTACCAGTATCAACTGTCGCCGACGTTTAATCCTGGGCATAACAGCAGCATGACTATCGACTCTCGCGATAAAGAGGGCGATACGCTGCAAGCATATGTCAAATTGCAGTATCGTCGTGGTCCCTGGACCGTCGATGCCAACGCGAGCCGCGCCATCTCGAACGGTAAATATACTGACGAGGCGAACGAGCATTTCTCAGGCTTGGATTTGTCGATGCAGACAGGCCGCATCGATTATCTAGACATCCGTGAAGGTGTCCCGGGCCAGATTTTGACTTGGGATCGCGCCGGTAATGCGTTGGACGCGTCGAAGCTCGAAAACTGGGTTTTGGGCAGTACGCTTAACGCCAAGTCCGGTGAAGCATTCCAAAAGGACATTCAGGATAAGTTCTCCTTTCATGTTCGTCGGGATCTCGATTTCTTCTCGTTCCCGCTGTCGGTCAAAGTCGGCGTGGACCGGCAGACGAAGGATGCCCGTAAATGGGGTCGCGGCACGGGCTTTCAAATGCGTTACACGGGCCCGCAGCTGACCGCCTCGGACCTTCTTGATGAATATCGCACCGATCCGATTTATGGCCTTCGCGCGCCACAGCAATGGGCCAGCACCTATAAGCTGTACGATATCTACAAAGCGAATCCGGAGCTATTCGATCAGGACTATGAAGTTGGCATGACCATTGGTAACTACAATAGCCGGACAACTCAGACGAAATCGCTCAAAGAGACAGCCGATGCCTACTTCGGCATGCTCGAAGGCAAGTTTTTTGACAACCGCCTGTCGGTCATCACCGGCGTCCGCCAGAAACGGGCGAAAGTGGTCGGCTATCAGCCGTATGTAGATAGCAAGTTCAACTATGTGCGTTTGCCGAACGGCATGGTATACACCGACGATGTTTATATTAACGGCGTCAAATATGACGGCAGCACCGGTCCGATTGCCGGCGGTGGCAGTTACGCCCGTGATGCTGTCATCACGGATACCGCGCTGCGCGCTCGCATGATTGCCGCAGGCGCGATTGTTCCGGACGCGCTTGCGCTCGGGCCCGGCGGAGTGAACGGTAATCAGAACAACAACTTCCAGCTCGCACAGGAGCGTCTGCGTACCCGCACCATCGATCAGAAGCGCAAGGAACCCGAGGTCCCTCAAGTGCAGTTGTCGTACTCTATCACCGATGACCTTACGGCAAAACTGGCGTGGAGTCGTGAGACCAAGCTGCCTAACATCGAAAACGGTACCCGTGGCGGTATTCTCACCGGCGGCAACAGCTTGAACATCAACGAGAATCTCAATCCCGACGGATCGCTCGGCAGCGGCGGTACGATTACGATGTCCAACCCGGGTCTTCTTCCGGAAATCGTCAATTCATGGAATGGTGAGCTCGCTTACTACACCAAGAGCGGCGGCCGTGTGGCCGTGTCGTATTTCTATAAAGATATTAAGGACCTTCACGAGGAGGTTCAGGTGTTTGCCGACAGCCCCGAATACGCGACGATCCTTCAGTCCTTTGGGCTTTCTCCCGCAGATTACGCCAATTGGACCCTCAGCTCCACCGTCAATAGCGCGGGCACCGCCAAGGCGAAAGGTATCGAAGTTGATATCCGCCAAAACTTGGGGATCTTCGGTTCGTGGGCGCGCGGTCTGGATATGTTCCTGACGTATTCTCATCGGTCTAATCCGGCAAGTTCGGAGCCCACGACGCCCACGGAAGGCTGGATCGCCAAGCTGCCTAGTCGCGATAAGTACACCGGCGGATTGTCGTTCAGCATGCGCCGCTTCAGCATTCAGGCGCGGGGCGTGTTTGAAGAGGGGGGCTTGACCCGCTCATCCGCCGTGAACTTCACGCCTACCGGCGGGACCGCACGCCGCATCCAGATGTATAATATCTTCGAGGATAATCTTCGATTGAAGTTGGATGCGAACTTCATTCTGTCGCCGCGTTATAGTCTTTTTGCTTCGGCGAGCGACGTGCTCAACTCGCGCACGAGCACCCGGACGGGCGATGTGTTCACCGGTGTCATGCCTGAGTATGCTTACTACACCGGCCACAAGCATAAGGGTGTGAACGTGGTGGTCGGCGTGAGGGCCGCGTTCTAATCGTTAATCCCAGTCTATTATGCGAGGTCCGGCCTTTAAACAGGCCGGACTTTTTTTACACGTCGACGGGTGGCGCTCTCGGCAATTAACCGAGCCGCGATTTGCTCACCGTTTCCCGCGGCCGATCAGGCCGACGAGGACGCCCTGGCATTCCAAGCGGTCGGGAATGATGTCGGCGAAACGGGGATTTGCGGCGCGGAGGAAGGCGCGGCGGCCTTCCACGATATAGCGTTTCAGCGTCGTGGTCGTGCCATCCACCAAAGCCGCGATGATGTCGCCGGGGCGGGGTTCGCGTTTTTCGAGGAGGGCCAGATCGCCGTCCACAATGTGGGCGTCGATCATCGAGTCGCCGCTGACGACGAGGGCCCAGTAGCGTTTTTTCGGGGAAAGTCCGAATAGGCGGGGATCGATCGCGAGCGTCTCGTGGGTCTCTTGTTCCCGCTCGTCGGCGAAGCCCGCCGGGATCGAGCCATACACCGGAATCTCGGCGAAGTGCGTTTGGATTTCACGGCTCTTGACGCCCCATGAACCGTGCGCGAGTTGCTCGACGAGGCCGCGCTTGGCGAGGGCGCGGAGGTGCTGCACCGCCGATGTCTGGCTGGTGAAGCCGAAATGTTTGGCGATCTGGCGCGTGGAGGGAGGAACCCCTTCGCGGGCTTGGTAATCGCGGAGATAATCGAGGACGGCTTCCTGGCGTTCGGTGAGCATGGCGTTCGCGTGAACGTACGTTCGGGTGAACGGTGCGGAAGGCAAGCTCGCTTCCAGATATCCTGCCGTCCCGGAGCGAAGTAAATGAATCGCCCGCGCAAACGACGCGGCTCCAGGCAGACGGCGGGGATAGGCTGACGCCGGCATTGCAACGCTCGGACGCGCGCCCAACTTTCCTGGCGCTCATGGCTCTTGTTAACCTTCTCGATGTGAATCTCAGCTTCGGTGGCCCGCATGTCCTCAAGGACGTGAATTTCCAGGTCGATCCGGGCGAACGCGTGTGTCTTGTGGGGCGCAACGGCGCGGGAAAATCCACGCTCATGAAGGTGATCACCGGCGACATGAAACCCGACACGGGCGTTGTGTCGCGTCAGCCGGGGGCTCATTTCGCGCGACTTCAGCAGGAAGTGCCCGCCGATTTGCGCGGTGCGGTTTACGACATCGTGGCCGCGGGACTTCGCTCGGCCTCGGCGCACGAAGAAGATTGGGAGCGCGACATTCGGTTAGAGAAACTCTTTGAGCAGACGGGACTCGATCCGCAGGCGGAGTTTGCGGAGTTGTCGGGAGGGTTGAAACGCCGCGCACTGCTCGCACGCGCGCTCGCGGGACAGCCGGATTTGTTGCTGCTCGACGAGCCGACCAATCACCTCGATCTCGATTCGATCCTTTGGCTGGAAAACTTTCTCCTGCAGGAAAAGTTGGCGCTGTTCTTCGTGACCCACGATCGCGCGTTTCTGAAAAAACTCGCGACGCGCATCGTGGAACTCGATCGCGCGGTGATCACGAATTGGGCGTGCGATTACGATACGTTCCTCGTGCGGCGTCAGGAACGCCTCGAGGCGGAGGAGCGACAGCAGGCGGCCTTCGATAAAAAACTGGAGCAGGAAGAAGAATGGTCGCGGCGCAAACCGAGCGCGCAGCGCAAGCGTTCGGGGGCGCGTTTGGAGGCGCTGGCGAAGATGCGGGCGGAGCGACGCGCGCGTCGCGAACGTCAGGGCAATGTCGTCCTGCGCATGGCGGAGGCGGAGCGTTCCGGCGTGAAAGTCATCGACGCGGAGAATGTGAGTTTCTCGTATCCCGATGGCCGATTGCTCGTGAAAGATTTCACCACGACGATCACGCGCGGCGACAAGATCGGCATCATCGGGCCGAATGGCGCGGGCAAATCGACGTTGATCAAATTGCTCCTCGGCCAATTGCAACCGACGGGTGGCTCGTTGAAAATCGGCACCAATCTCGAGACGATCTACTTCGACCAGTTGCGCGATCAGATCGACGACAACCGCTCGGTCGCCGACAACATCGCGAATGGAAATCCCACCGTGACGATCGATGGACGCACGCGTCACGTGATCAGCTATCTGCAGGATTTTCTGTTCACGCCGGATCGTGCGCGCACGCCCGCGCGCGTGCTGTCGGGCGGAGAACGCAACCGGCTCTTGCTCGCGCGTCTGTTCACCAAACCGGCCAACATGCTCGTGCTCGACGAACCGACCAACGACCTCGATGCCGAGACGCTGGATCTTTTGGAGAACCTGCTCGTGGAGTATTCGGGCACGTTGCTTGTGGTGAGCCACGATCGCGATTTTTTGGACAATGTCGTCACCAGCACCTTCGTGTTTGAAGGCGATGGGCGCATCGGCGAATACGTCGGCGGCTACTCCGACTGGCTGAACGAAAAGGCCAGACAGGAAAAAGCCGCGCAGACCGCGAAAGCGGCGACGGCGGCTGCTGTATCCAAAGAAAAACTACAATCCGCCACGCCCGCACGCCCGCGCAAACTCACCAATAAAGAGGTGAAGGAACTCGAGGAGTTGCCCGCCAAGATCGAGAGTCTGGAACGCGAGCAAGCGGAGATCGTCGCCAAGTTGTCCGATGCTGGTTTCTATCAGAAAGACCGCCACGCGGTGACTGCGGCCGAGGCGCGTCTCGCGGAAATCGAGCGTGAGCAAGCCGTTGCCTTTGCTCGCTGGGAAGAGTTGGAATCGTTGCGCAGCAGCTGACGCGCGATGCGCGGGAGCTGGCAATGTGCAATGTTTTTGCCTTTTATTTCGGCTCCGAAACATTTTTACCCATGCAAAGTGTGACCGATATCTCTGCACCCGAGCCGGGTCGGGTGTTGTTTGCCGACGACGACCGAGCGGTGCAGCGCGGGTTGTCGGCATTGATTCGTCGCGCTGGATTTCAGTGTGAGTGTGTTTCCAGCGGTCCGGAAGCGGAGGAGGCGCTGACGTCGGGCACGTACGATGTTTTGCTGACGGACATCCAGATGACCGGGAACACCCAGCTGGAATTGGTGGAACGCGCAGCCGTGTTGGCGCCCGGTTTGCCGGTGGTGGTCTTGACGGGAAATCCCACGGTGGAAACCGCGGCGCGGGCGGTGCGGTTGTCGATCGTGGCGTATCTCACGAAGCCGCCGAACTCGGCGGAGTTGAATCGCGTGCTCGGCCAAGCGGTGGATGAAGCGCGTCAGCGTCGGATGGTGCGTTCCGGTCGCGAACAGCTGGAGCAATGGAGCTCAGAGCTGGCCGAGCTGGAACGGCAGATTCGTCATGCGCGTGAAGGAGAGACGCCGCGGAGTTATTTTCGCATCATGCTGCGTCAGACGATTCGGTTGCTGACGAATCTCGAGGCGAGCATGGCGCTTTATGAGAAAAGCGACGCGCAGGTGGCGATGACTCTGGAGTACGCGGCCGCCCTGCGCGACGCGATCGACGTGCTCGAGCGCACAAAACAGAATTTCAAGAGCAAGGAGCTCGCGGACCTCCGCTATCGGCTGGAGCGACTGATCAATCCGGGCCCAAAGTCCTTGCGCTAAAAGAAACTATTAAAGCCGGGGCGGGATCGTGCCGCAACCTGAGGCAAGGCCCACAAACGAGTTGTGGGCGGCTTTCTCCGGCAGGACGTAAGGGCCTGCAAGTCGAAGGCACAGCAGGATCGCATGCTCAGAGTGCGCGGCCCTGTTGTGCCTTTTTGCGTTTATGCGCGGAGAAACCGCCTGCGGCTCGTTTGTGGTTAAACTTTTTCCCGTCACCTATGAAAAACTGGACTATCGGCCAGCGAATCCTGGCCGGCTTTTCAACGCTGTTGCTCATTGCCGCGTCTTTCGGCCTGTTTGCCGTTTACCACCTGCAGGAGATATCCAAAGGCATGCACCAAGTGGTCGAGTACAAGCTGCCTGGCATCATCGACACCTACGAGCTCGAGACGATCAACCTGACGAATTATCTGCGTACGCAGCGCATGTTGGTGATGGCCACCGAGGAGGAGAAACGAGCGCTCGCCGAGGAGATCCGCCAGAATAGTGCACGTATGGACGCGATCTTTGCGGAATATGCGAAGCTGGTCACCACGCCTGAAGAAAAAGCGCTGCAGGACGAAGCGTACGCGGCGCGTGCACGCTACGGCGCCTTGCGTCGCGCGTTGATTGAAGCCGATGGCACCATTTCGCGCGAAGAAATGGCGAGGCGCATCGATGATGAGCTTCATCCCTTGTACCGGGCCTATTTTGACAAGCTGGAAGCGCTGGTCGACTTGAACGAAAAAAGTGCGCGGGAAACCGCTGCCGATATCGACACCCGCGTGAGCGCAGCCACCCGCGGTGTGTTGTCCGGCTTGGGTGGTGCCTTGGTGATTGGTATGGCGATCGCACTCTTCATCATTGTCGATGTACGCCGTCGCATGAAGGCGGTGGCGACGACGCTCTCCGCAGGTGCTTCCGAGGTCGCCGCCGCGTCTTCGCAGATTGCTTCGACCAGCCAGGAGCTCGCGCGCGGCGCGACGGAACAGGCGGCATCGCTCGAAGAAACGAGCGCCTCGCTCGAAGAGATGGCCGGCATGACGCGCAGCAACGCGAACGACGCGGGCACCGCGAAAGAACTTTCATCGCAGACGCGCAAAGCCGCGGAAGCGGGCGTCCAAGAAGTCGGCCTCATGACGGAGGCGATGGATGCGATCAAGAGCTCTTCGGATAACATCGCGAAGATCATCAAGACGATCGACGAAATCGCATTTCAAACGAATCTCCTCGCGCTCAACGCCGCTGTCGAAGCCGCGCGTGCGGGTGAAGCCGGCGCCGGTTTCGCTGTGGTGGCCGACGAAGTACGTTCGCTCGCTCAGCGCTCCGCTACCGCCGCGAAAGAAACCGAAGAGAAAATTCAGGACGCGATCGCGAAGGGCGGACGCGGCGTGGAGCTCTGCACGAAGGTTTCCGGAGCGCTCCGCGAAATCGTCGATAAAGCGCGTCGCGTGGACGATCTCGTCGGCCAGATCGCCACGGCCTCGCACGAGCAGAGCGCAGGTATCGGCCAGATCAATACGGCCATGTCGCAGATGGATACGGTGACGCAGCGCAATGCCGCCGGCGCCGAAGAAACCGCGGCCGCGGCTGAATCGCTCAGCTCGCAGGCGACGGTGCTCGAATCTGCCGTGGCCGATCTGCGCGCCTTGGTGGAAGGTCGCAAGGCCGCTCTACAAAGCGCGAGGGATTTCGAGGACCGAGAACAGTCCGACACGGATTCTCCGTCAAAGTCCAAAAAGCAGCGCGAGCTGGAGCCGATGGCTTCGAGAGAAAACTAATCGAAGCGTAACGCGTTGCACGAAACCTCGCGGGCAAGCGCGCCCTTGCCAACGCGAGGTTTTTCGTGGCGGATCGGCGTTGTTCATCCCTGTGCCCAAAAAACCGAACAGTCCATCTGCTCTGTGGAGCGATAGCGGGTTTTTGCGCGCCATCCTGGAGTCGTCGCCCACCGCCGTCATCGTGATCGACGATTCGTGGCGTATCCTTTTTTCGAATACAGAGGCGGAGCGGTTGTCGGGATGGTCGAGCGAGGAATTGTCGAAACTTTCGTTGGAGGCGCTCACGCCGCCGCGCCTGCATGCGCGCCTGGCCGCGTTTAAGAAGGAATTTTCCGAGGCAGGCTCCTCGTTCAAGTGGAGCGCGCCGGATTTGTGGATCGTTACCAAGGAAGGCCGCGAGCATCCGATCGAGGCTTGTTGGAATACCTTGGATGTCGGCGGGAAGCGGCACGTGGTCGTGTCCGTCATCGACGTGGAAAGTCGGCGTCAGGACGAACGTGCGCGGTTGATGGGACAGGAACGCACGGAGGTGCAGAAAACGGCGCTGCTGCAAATGGCGGAGGGGAGCGGCGAGCTCGCGGCAGATTTCGGAACGCGCATGCAGAAAATCGTCCGACTGGCTGCACGCGCAGTGAACGCCGATCGCGCCAGCGTGTGGATGATCGACGATTTCGGCGGCACGCTGGTGTGCACGGCGTTGTCTGACAGCACGGAGGATGTGCCTGAACCCTCGGTAAAACGCGTCGAGGATTCGTCGTATTTCAAAGCGCTCGAGCAGGAAATGACGATCGCCGTCAGCGACGTGCGCACTGATGAGCGCATGCGCGACATGCTGGCGAGTTACTTCGAACCTGCGGGTGTTGTTGCGACTCTCGATGCGCCCGTGCGCATTCGGGCGCGTGTGGTGGGCGTTGTTTGTTTGGAGAGTCGTGCGCGGCGAACGTGGACACCAAGCGAAAATGCCTTCGCGCGGCACGTCGCGGACCAAGTCTCGCACAGTCTTTTGCTCGAGGAGAACATCAACACCGAGCGCTCGGCGCGCGCGACGGCGGAGCGCTTGCAGCAGATTTTTTCTCACACGACCGAGGCGATGTTTTCGATCCGCGTGACGCCATCGCGCGAGTTTACGTTCGAGGAGTTTAATCCGGCGGCGGCGGCGATGATCGGGGTGTCGCTCACCGACGTGTACGGGCGGCGCCCGCAGGATTTGCTGCCGCCGGATGTGGCGGCGACGTTGAACGCAAACTATCGCCGGTGCCTCGATGAAGATCGCGCGATCGAGTACACCGACGTGCTCGCATTGCCAGGAGGTGCGGGCATCTTCCACACGTTCTTGGTTCCGATTCGCGATGAAACCGGCCGCATCGTTCGCATCGCCGGATTTGCACGCGATATCGCGGAGGAGGAACGCGCGAAGCGAGCGCTGCAGGATTCCGAGGAGAAGTTCTTCAAGGTGTTTCAATCGAGTCCCGATGCGATCGTCGTCTCCGACATGGAGACGGGGCGTCTGATCGAAGTGAACGAAGGCTTCGAGCGATTGTTTGCGTGCAAGGCGTCTGAAGTCATCGGACGGACATCGTTTGAGCTTGGACTGTGGGCGTCGTTGAAAGCGCGCGAGCAGCTGGTGAAAACGCTGCAGGAGAAAGGCACGGTGAGAGATTTCACGGCGATGGCGCAGCCGCTCTCGGGTCCGCCTCGCCCGTGTATGGTTTCCGCCGAGCCGGTGGAGATCGGCGGTCGTCGTTGCTTGGTGTATGTCGTGCGCGACATCACGAAACAGCTGGCCGCGGAGAACGCGCTGCGGCAGAGCGAAGCGCGCTTCCGCAGTTATTTCGAGTCGCCGCTGGTCGGCATGGCCATCATCGGCCCCGATCGCCGCTGGATCGAAGTGAACGATCACTTGTGTCGGATTTTTGAATACGCGCGCGACGAGTTGATGGCGCAACGCTGGGGCGATCTCACGCAGGGCAACGATGGCGAACCGGTGTTGTTCGAGCGTGCGTTGCGCGGCGAGATCGACTCGTACGCGTTGGAAAAACGCTACGTCCGCAAAGATGGTCACATCGTGCATGCGAGCATCGCGGTGCGTTGTATTCGCAAGGCCGACGGCTCGCCGGATTATTTTCTCTGCGTGTTGCAGGATCAAACGGCGCGCGTGGAAGCGGAGCGCGGGCAACAGGAACTCGAATCGCAGCTTCGGCAGGCGCAGAAATTGGAAGCGCTCGGCCAGCTCGCGGGCGGCATCGCACATGATTTTAATAACATCCTCACGGCGATCATGGCGTACTCGGAACTCGCCGTGCTCGACATCGAAAACCCCGCGGAGATTCGTCAGCATCTCGAGCAAGTGCAGGCGGCGAGCAATCGCGCGCGCGATTTGGTGCGACGCATTTTGACCTTCAGCAGGCAACGCAAACAAGAGCGCAAGCCGCTTCGTCTGGAGCCGTTGATTGAGGAGGCGATGAATTTGATTCGCTCGACCTTGCCCACGACGATCGCGTTCGAGCTCTCGCTCTCGCCGGACGCCCCGATGGTGTTGGCCGATCCGACGCAGGTGCATCAGGTGTTGATGAATCTGTGCACCAATTCGCAATACGCGATGCGCGGCCATCCGGGACGGTTGTCGGTGGCGCTGCAATCCGTGGAGGTGGGGGAAGACCTCGTGCGTCTGCATCCGGGATTACGCGAAGGCCGTTATGCGGTGATCACGGTCACCGATACCGGCGAGGGCATGGCTCCCGACGTGTTGAAGCATGCCTTTGAACCGTTCTTCACGACCAAAGGACCGGGCGAAGGCACGGGACTCGGGTTGTCGGTCGTTCACGGAATCATGCAGGATCATGAAGGCGTGGTGACGGTGGATAGTTTTGTGGGGACGGGCACTGTCATCCGACTTTATTTCCCTGAAAGCATCGATGCGGAAGAAGTGGCGGCGACCGATGGCACGACGCTCGAGCGCGGTCACGGCGAGCGCATCCTGTTTGTGGATGATGAAGAGGCGCTCTGTCACTCGATCCGCCAATTGTTGGAGCGCCTGGATTATCGCCCGACGGTTATGAGCTCGCCCGTGCTCGCGCTCGAACGTTTTCGCGAACAACCCGACGCCTACGATCTCGTGATCACGGATCTCACGATGCCGTTCATGACGGGCATCGATCTCGGTCGTGAGATTCTCGCGGTCAGGCCGGACATGCCGATGCTGCTCGCGAGTGGATTTAGCGGCACGTGGACGGAAGAGAAAGTGCGTGCGAAAGGTTTCCGCGGTCTTCTGGTGAAACCGCTGTCGGCGGCAGCCATGAGCCGCGCGATTCAGAACGTATTTAAAAAATTGATACGACCGCCGCGCGCAAACGATGCTAGGTGATATGCTCAGCGGACTTGCGCAAGCGATCACCTCGTGCCAGAGATGCGAACAATGATGGATCCCGATCAGGCCCCAGGGCGCACGCCCACCGATGGTACCTCCGCGCCAAGCGACGAAGCGTCTTCCTCTGAGATCGGGAGGGGAATCGAGCTTTTGCTGGCCGATGATGACGAAACCCTTCGCACGGTGCAGACGGGGTATTTGCGGCGTTATGGGTATACCGTATATCCGGCCGAGGACGGACGCGCGGCGATCAATCTTTTGAAAAACAACAAAGTGGATCTCGTGATCACCGACATGGTGATGCCGGGCTCCGATGGCGTGGAAGTCATCCGTCACATCCGCAAGCTCGCGCCCGAGATCAAGATCATCGCTATTTCTGGTGGCGGCGCGACGCGGCGGGAGCTTTTGCTTGATATCGCGCGCGTACTCGGTGTCAGCCGCACGTTGGAGAAGCCTTTCACGATGGCGGCGTTGCTCGCGACGGTGCGCGAAGTGCTGAACCAGTAGGCCTGAGTTGGCGGACGAACGCGGCACTTGCCTCGGTCGGACGAGTGGGGTGGAATTGAGGCATGAAATTGCTCCTGAAATTTCTCCAACTGCGGTTTGTCCCGATGAGCGCGGATCTCGGTTTGTTGCTGCTGCGCCTGTGGCTGGGACTTTCCATGCTGGTGCTGCACGGCTGGCCCAAGGTGATCGGCTTCGCGGAGAAATCCTCCGGCTTCATCGACCCGTTTGGTTTTGGTCCCAAAGCGAGTTACGGCCTCGCGCTTGTCGGCGAAGTGGGCGGATCGATTTTGTTGATCCTCGGATTGTTCACGCGGCTCGGCGCGGCGTTGGGCGCCATCACGATGGGCATCGCATTCTTCATCGCGCACAACGCGCAACTCAGCGGCCCGGGCAGCGGTGAAATGGCGTTTCTCTTCCTCGGTGGTTATCTGGCCTTATTCCTTTTGGGCGGCGGCCGTTTCGCGTTGGACATGAAGTTGCCCAGTGAAGCGGCTCCGCATTCGCGCTGAGTGCAGGATCACCGGCTGCGGTGCAAACGAACTGCAGCCGGCGGACATTTCTATTGTTTGCGCAGTGAACTTGCTGGCGCGGGGAAGGGCAGCTGGCCAAAAGTCGCGACATGAACCGCACCGATCGTCTTGTCGCCATCGTGATGTATCTGCAGGGCCGCCGGGTGGTGAAAGCGGAGGAGCTGGCGCGGCATTTCGAGGTGACCGTGCGTACGATCTACCGCGACATCGCGGCGCTCAGTGAAGGCGGTGTGCCGATCACGGGCGAAGCCGGCGTGGGATACTCGCTGGTGAAAAGTTATCACCTGCCGCCGGTGATGCTTGATGCCGATGAAGCCGCTGCGCTCTTTGTCAGCGGCGAGATCGCCAAACGCTTTAGCGATGCGTCGCTGCAACGTCCGCTTGAGCAAGCGTTGGACAAACTGCGCGCGGTGTTGCCCCGCGACCGGCAAGATCACGTGGAACGTTTTTCGCGGCACACCGTGGTGATGGAACGCACGTGCGGCCACGCCGATCCGCAAGCGCAACCGGTGTTGATGTCGGTGCAACGCGCGGTGATGCAGCGGCAGGTCGTGCGTTTGCGGTATTACGGGATCGCGCGCGATACGGAAACGATCCGCGAAATCGAACCGCTCGGCATCGTGTTTCACAGCGGCTCTTGGTACGTGGTGGCCTGGTGCCGCTTGCGGCGGGACTTCCGGCATTTTCGCGTGGATCGCATCCGCGGCATGGAAGAACTGCCCGAGCGTTTTTCGCCGCCCGACGACTTCTCCCTCGCGAGACATCTCGAGGAAAGTATGCAAAAAACGGATACAATTCCGGCGCGCATCTGGTTTGCGAAGGAAGCGCAACCGCGCGCGCGTCGCGAAAGTTATGCCACGCTCGTGCCGGAAGAAGTGCGCGATGGCGGCGCCGAATTTGTCGTGTACACGCAGTCGCTCGACTGGCTGGCGAGCTGGGTGATCTCGTTTGGCAGCGAAGCCGAAGCGGTCGCTCCCGTTGAATTGCGGGAAAAAGTGCGCGAGAAAATCGCGGGCTTGGTCGCGCGTTATCGCATGGAGCCGGTCGGCGCGCTTGCGGATGGAGAATTTTAATCGCCACCCGCGCTGCTGACAGACCGTTGTCAGCAGGCTGTGGCAGACTCACGACCATGAAGAGCTCGATCCATCTGCCGCCGCTCGCGCCTTTTTATCCGGGGATTGTTACCTCCCGTTTTTTCGAGACTTGGGATTTTTATACCACACACCTCGGCTTCGGCACCGTCGAGGAGAGCAATCATCGCCTGCGGCTCGTGCACGAGTCGGGCGTGCAGCTCGAAGTGTTGCGTGAAGAAACCGATGGACATCCGCCGGAGCTGATCCCGGCCGTCGCCGGACGTGGATTTTGGTTCACGCTCGCGGTCGCGGATGTCTGGGCAGAACACCGACGTCTCACGGAGGCGGGCGTGGAGCTTGCGTGGGGTTGCGAGGAGGTGGACGACGAACGACGCTTCGCCGTGCGCGATCCCAACGGTGTTTTGATCTTTCTCGTGCAGAAACTGCCAACCGAATGTCACCGTCGCGGGAAGAGTAATCCGCTGGCGGCGTGACGCGCTTTCTCGCACAACGTCTCGCGTAAATGCCCCAAGCCGCTTTATTTCGGCGGCTTTAAAACGCATGGGCATTTCCGAAAACTTCTTTCGCTCTTGTGAGTTGAGCGAGGTGACCTTGCGCGTCCGCGACCTCGCTCGCGTCACCGGTTGGTACGAGCAGGTCTTGGGCGTCGCGCCGGAGGAAAAAACAAACGGGCGCGTCGTGTTTGCGGTGCCAGGCACCGCGCATGCGCTTCTTGTGCTGGAATCAGATCCCGCGGCGAGGGAACGCGCGTTGGGAGCGGCGGGGCTTTTTCATTTCGCGGTATTGTATCCGAGTCGCGAATCACTCGGACGCGTGGCGCGGGCGTTGATCGAACGCTCGATACCGTTTGGCACGGGAGACCACGGCGTGAGTGAAGCGCTGTATTTACAGGATCCTGAGGACAACGGCGTGGAGCTTTACGTCGATCGTCCGCACGACTTGTGGCCGATGGCGGCGAATGGCGATGTCGCGATGTACACGGAGGCGGTTGACTTGGGCGCCTTGATCAAGTCGGGCGAGCAAGGCCGTGGAGATTGGTTGCCCGCCGGGACGCGAATTGGGCATGTGCATTTGAGCGTTTCCGATCTCGAGCGCGCGAAGGCGTTTTACGGCGGTGTATTGGGTTTTTCGATACGTCAGCGAAACTTTCCCGGAGCGCTCTTTTTGGGGCGCGACGGTTATCATCATCACATCGGCGCAAACGTATGGCGCAGCCGTTCCCCCGCGAAGCCGGACACCGCGGGGTTGCGATCATTCACTATTCAGTTCGCGGATGCCGCGGAGCTCAGGCGAATCGCCGAACGCGCGCGCGCCGACGGTTTTTACTGCGAAGAAATGGACGGCGGATTGCGCGTGATCGACGGCGACGGGATTGCTTGCCGGTTGCGCGGCGGGCAGTGAAACCGACAATTTCCTTTCTGTTCATCATGAAAATCGCACTGATTGGAGGCACGGGCTTTGTTGGCTCGGCCGTTTTGAAAGAACTGCTCTCGCGTGGTCACCAGGTGACGGCGCTGGCTCGCAATCCGGAGAAGTACACGACGTCGGCCAATCTTGCGGTCGTGCGCGCCGATGCCTACGACGCGTCGCAAGTCTCTGCGGCGGTGCGCAACCACGATGCGGTGGTGAGCGCGTTTAATCCCGGCTGGAAAGAGCCGGAAATTCGTGCGCTCTACGGTCGCGGGCATGCCGCGATCGTAGAAGGTGTGAAAAATGGCGGCGTGAAGCGCTACCTCGAAGTGGGCGGGGCGGGGAGCCTCTTCGTCGCGCCCGGTATTCAAGGTGTGGATACGCCGCAGTTTCCCGCCGAATGGCGCGAAGGCGCACTCGGTGCGCGCGATGCGCTGGAATCGTTGCGCCAGGAAGCGGCGCTGGAGTGGACGTTCATTTCGCCGCCGGCGAATTTGCACCCGGGCGAGCGCACCGGTCGTTATCGGCTTGGCGCCGACGATTTGTTGATGGACGGCGATCTTCCGGCGGGCATTTCCGTGGACGACCTGGCGGTGGCGATTGTGGACGAGCTGGAAAAGCCTCAGCACGTCCGCCGTCGCTTCACCGTGGCGAGCGCCTGAAAAACGGCGCGATCATCGGGCGAACAAAATACACACCGATGATGGCACCGCGATTTCGTTGCCGGTCGGCGTAAGCCGGCCGGTTTTTTCGTCGATCGCGAACACGGAGACGTCGTCCGCGTCGTGATTGGCGCATAGCAGCCAGCGGCCTGAAGGATCGATGGCAAAATGCCGCGGATGACGAATGCCCTCGTGCGCGTGCGCCACGAAGGTGAGTTTGCCGGAGTTTTCGTCGATCGAGAAAACGGCGATGCTCTCGTGATCGGCGCGATTGGAGGCGTAGAGGAATTTTCCGTTCGGATGAATAACGACCTCCGCGCCCCAGCGGCGTCCGGTGAAATCGCTTTGGATCGTATCGATGTCCTGTATTTCGCGCAGCGTCATGAGGTCATCGAGCGCGAAGACTGTGACGGTCGAGCGCAGTTCGGTGATCGCGTAGGCGAAACGTCCATTCGGATGAAAGGCCAAATGGCGCGGACCGGCACCGGAGCGGGTGAGATGAGGTTCGCCTTCGGGGGAGAGCGTCGCGTTTTTATGATCGAAGCGGTAGCGGAAGATCGTGTCGGCGCCGAGATCGGCGGAAAAAGCGATTTCGCCGCCCGGCGCGAAATCGATGCAGTGCGCATGCGGTGCGTCTTGTTGCGGATGCGGGCCCTTGCCCGTGTGTTTGATGAGCGAACGCAGTTCGCCGAGGCTGCCGTCCTGAGAAAGGGAATACGAGGCGACGTATCCACCGTGATAACTCGCGACGACGATGCCTGCGCCGGAAGGATGCACGTGAATGTAGCAGAGCGGACCGCCGCCGGCGGGAATCGAGTTGAGCGCGGCGAGCGCGCCGGATTCGCGGTCGATGGAATACGCGAAGAGAACGCCCTCGGGATCGCCCTTTTCGTTTTTGCGATCGCCGATCGCGTAGAGGACAGGCAAGCGCGGGTGGATGGCGAGAAAGGTGGGATTGGAGCCGGGGGCGGCGAGTTGCGCGGCGCTCAGCGAGCCATCGGTCGAGTTGAAGCGCGCGGCGTAGATGCCCTTGCTTTCCTTGCGCGTGTAGGTGCCGAAGAAAACGAGGCTTGTGGGAGAGTTGGCGGAGGAAACGAGAGGCATCATGGTGAATAGGAAAGGAAGAACCCGGCGAAACATGGAAAGTTCATTTTCTGCGCGGACAGTTGAGTGTCGATGAGAGAGCGGACGCGCCGGACGATGGATGGGACGAAAAGAAAAAGGTTCCTGACAGGCCGTTGTCAGCGGCGATGTGTATGTTGAGGCGAACCCATCCTTATTATGGTCAAAGTCTCAGAAGTTGCTTTTGTTGGTTATCCGGTCGCGGACGTCCCGCGCGCCCGCGCGTTTTATGAAAATGTTCTCGGTTTGAAGTGCAGCACGGCCTTCGGCGAAGGCTGGATCGAGTACGACATCGGCGCCTGCACGCTGGCGGTCGTGAAATCCTCCGATTTGTGGAAACCGTCCGCGGATGGTCCGGCAGTGGCATTGGAAGTGGAAGACTTCGATGCGGCGATCGCCACGCTCAAGGCCGCGGGATCAAAGTTTATTTTGGAGCCGATGGATTCGCCTGTTTGCCGCATCGCCGTCGTGCAAGATCCCGACGGCAATGGCATCGCGATCCATCAACGCAAAGCCAACGCCGGCTCCATCGAGCATCCGGCGTGAGGCATTTCGCCTCTGTGCGCTGTCGATGAAGCCGGCGCACAGGTCGCGTTTTTTGCGACTCAAGCGATCTGCGTGCGCGTGGCTGCGCCACCGAAAAGTTCGCGCATTGCGCTCCAGGCTTTCATGAGCCCGGCGTCTTTCACGCCCCCCGCGAAGCCGTAGATCGTGGCGATGGTTTCTTCGTGCCCGCGATAACGCGGCGGCAGCAGAAACAAGGTGAACGAGCCTTCGCGGATGGTGGAGAAAAACAGTCCTTTGCCGATGCACGGTTCGTCGGTCGGCGTCACGACGACGCTGCGCTCGGGCAGTACGAGCCAAGGTTTATACACGAACACGAGACGCCCGTTTTCCGGTTCGTTGACGAGACGTCCGTAAGTGCGCACGGGCACACCTTTCACCCGCGCGCCACTAAACAGGCGGTTGCTGGCGGGCTCGGGTTTGAAGCGGCGTTTGCGGAGCGTGAAAAAGTCCCAGCAAAACACGGTGCCAAACACCATGAGCCGGAACGCCCAGCCGGAGATCAGCCACGCGAGCAAGATCACGACGATGGAGAGAATCGCGCCGATTTTCGGATCGAGCGTGGCGGTGACGGTGAGCGCGCCAAGCACGCTCGTGCGGGCGGCCTTCAGCGCGGCGTCGATCGCGCCCCACGGACTGAGGAGGATGAGGACGTTGATCGCGTGCGATGCCATCCACACGACCGCAAACATCGCGAGGCCGAACGGCACCGTGAGGATGTTGAGAAGCCAGCTCAGATCGGCCGCGCCCCAAGGCATCATGGCGAGTCCTGAGCCGGAAATCGCGGCGACGGCGGTGGCGTCTTGCCCGCCAAACATCCAGGAGTTCACCGCGTTGATGGTGATCGGCACGACTGCGCCGGCGGCGACGAGTCCGGAGACTTTGTTTTCCACCGTTTCGAGCACATCGAGCGGTTTCTTAAAACCGGGGGGCACCAGCGCGCCGAAGGCGTCTTTGGCGGCGCAGAGTCCGACGAGCAAAAACGCCGAGACAAAAAACGCGGGCTTCGCGAACCACGGCAGTCGGGCTTTTTCTTCGGGCGTGTCGGCTTTGTACCATTGATAAAAACCGAGTCCGCCCGTGCCGAGCAGCGGCGAGATCGCGATTCCGGTGAGCGACGTGACGGTGGCGAGAATGCCGGCGGCGGGAGAACGATCCGAGGTCGGCGGCGGGGTATCGGTCGTCGCCGCGAGCAAGGGCGACACGATGACGGTCACGAGGACCGCGATCAGCACGAACGGGGCGAGGCGTTTCATCGCCCGCGACGTTACGCCAGACTACGCGCGGAGGGAAGCGCAGACGCGGAAAACAAAAGCGCCGTTTTCCGTCGGCAGTGACGAAAAACGGCGCTGAGATTAAAACGTGGCTCGCGCGAGGCTTACCAGGAAGTCGCGATCTTGGAGGCGTCGTAAGCGACTTTCACTTGGATGCGCGCATCGACGGGCTGGCCGCCTTTGATAGGCGCCGGATAACGCCAGCGCGCAACCGCGGTCGCGGCTGCGTAACCGATGTCGTCCGTAGTGGCGGAAACAATACGCGGGAAAAGCACGCGGCCCGTGCGATCGACGACGATCTCGAGCGTGGCCTCGCCAGATACACCGTCGGTGAGAATCGAATACGGATAACGCACGTCCTGGCGAAGCGGCGTGAGCTTTCTATCGAGCTGGTTTTCGCTCGCGAGATTCGGGCGGGGCTTGCGGAGCTCGGCGAGGATCTGACGCGCGCGTTCGTCGAGACCTGCGGTGCTGTTGAAAACATAACGCACGATGGCCGGCGAGATACGCGGCTGACCGTTGATGCGCGGCGGGATAAATTCGTTGGCTTCGATGTCCGCGATCAACGCCTTCGCGAAAGCGGGATCGGTCGCGTTGGCGACGGAAGCGAGGACGGCGCGACCGGAGTATTCGACGGTGAACTCGACCTCCGCGCGACCTTCGCGGCCCTCGATCAGCATTTCGTAGGGATAAACGGGAGCGATTGTGCGCACCGATTTCGGCACGATGCGTTCGAGTTCGCCCGATTGAGCGGAGAGCCCGGTGACGAAGGCCAGGGTGAGAACGGAAGAAACGACGGATACAAATCGCATAGGTCGATGGGGAGGTTGAAGCCGGAGAGTCGGCAATGGTTAATCATCGGCGCGTTGCCGGATTTCTTCATCCGATTTTGGCGTAGTCGGAAGACGGGAGATCTCCGTGAGCTGGAATGGAAACCGGAAGCGCGGATGGCGCCAAGGGCAGGAGGCGAGGACGATGTTCGCAAGCGCGCACCGCCGCGATGGTGCGTGTTTGATAAAATTTTCGAACATGCCGGGCGCTGCCTATGCGGACTGAGGTGAAGTTTTGCCATCCGGCAAATGTGCCCTCCATGCTGCGCGCGATGTTGACCAAGGCCGAGATCCAGCGACTGCGCTCCCTGCGCGATAAAAAACACCGCGACGCGGAAGGTGTGTTTGCGGTCGAAGGCGAAAAAGTCGTGGCAGAGCTGCTTGCGCAGAATTTCCCGTTCGAAGAACTGCTGGCGACGCCGGCGTGGCAGGGCGAACATCCGCGCGTGCGTCGAATCTCCGAAGCGGAGATGAGCCGGATCAGTCATTTCCCGACGCCTTCGACAGTTTTTCTCGTGGCGCGCATCGAACGCGCGCAGCTCGCGAAGGACGAACTGAATCAAGGTTTCACGCTCGCACTCGATGGCGTGCAAGACGCGGGCAACGTCGGCACGCTGCTGCGCATCGCGGACTGGTTCGCTTTCGATCGCGTGCTTTGTTCGCCCGAATGCGCGGATGTTTTTGGACAGAAAGTGATCCACGCGAGCATGGGCTCGTTTAGTCGCGTAAAAATTGTTTCCGCGCCGCTGGCGCCGGCGCTGTCTGGCTTGCGCGTACCGGTGCTCGGTTGCGATCTCGCGGGTCGCGATGTGCATACGCTGCCGCGACTCGACGCGGCGGTGGTGGTGATTGGCAGTGAAGGCCGCGGGTTGTCGCCTGCGGTGAAGGCAACGATCACCGAAACGGTGACGATCCCGCGCTTCGGGGGCGCGGAGTCGCTCAATGCCGGCGTGGCCGCCGCGATCGTGTGCGACAATATCCGCCGGCTTTCGCTCGCGCTGTGATGGGCGGCGTTTCACATATCCATTTTATGAATACATCCGACGCATTTCGCGAACTCGATAGCCGTCTGCGACGCGGCCAGTTGCTGGACTCCGTCAGCCAGCTGCTGGCATGGGACGAGCAGGTGAATCTGCCGTCCGGCGCCGCGGCGCAACGCGCGGCACAACACGCGGCCATCGCCGGCACGATTCACGAAAACATGAGCGATCCGCGCGTCGGGGAGTTGCTCGCATGGCTCGAAGGCCGCGCGAGCGAGCTCAGCGACGATCAGCGCATCGTGCTGCATTGGGCGCGTCGCGATTACGATCGCGCGACGAAGCTGCCGTCGGAGTTCGTCCGCGAAAAGGCGGAGCAGGGGAGCCGCGGCTATCACGCCTGGGCCGATGCGAAGAAGCGCGCGGACTTTTCGAGCTACGCGCCGTTTCTGGCGAAGAACCTGGAACTCGCGAAGCGCGAAGCCGCGTATTTGAATTTTGGAGACGCGCCGTACGACTACATGATCGACAAACATGATCCCGGCATGAACGCCGCAGTGATCGGGCGTTTGTTCGACGAACTCAAAGCCGGGCTCGTGCCGTTCGTGCGCGAGATCGTGCAATCGCCGGTGAAGACGCGGGGAGATTTGCTGCGGGGTTTTCCGGTGGAAAAACAACGCTCGTTTCTGCGCACGGTCACGGAAAAGATCGGTTTCGATTATGCCCGCGGACGCATCGATGTTTCGCTGCATCCCTTCTGCTCGGGCACGGGTGAAGACATTCGCATGACGACGCGTTTCGACGAGAATCATCCGCTCGATTCGCTCTTCAGCGCGATTCATGAAACGGGCCACGGACTCTACGAACAAGGCCTCGCGGCGGATCAACATCACACCGCGCTCGGCCAGGCGGCCGGCATGGGCGTGCACGAATCGCAGAGCCGTTTGTGGGAAAACCAAGTCGCGCGCAGTCGCGGCTTCTGGCGTTTCTTCGAACCGGCTTTCCGCGAAACGTTCGCGGGGCGTCTCGACGCGGTTTCTTCGGATGAACTTTATCTCGCGATCAACGCCGTCGAACCGACGCTGATCCGCGTCGATGCCGATGAAGTGACGTACAACCTGCATATCGTGCTGCGGTTCGAGTTGGAGAAAAAACTCTTCTCGGGCGAACTCGCGGTGGCGGATTTGCCGCAGGCGTGGCACGAAGCGTCGCAGGAGTTGCTCGGTCTCACGCCGTCGAACGATCGCGAAGGTGTGCTGCAAGACGTGCACTGGAGCGATGGCTCGTTTGGTTATTTCCCGAGTTACTGCCTCGGCAACATGATGGCGGCGCAACTCTGGTATCGTGCGCTCGCGCTGCGTCCGCAGCTCGAAGAGGATTTTGCGCGCGGCGATTTCAGCTGGTTGCTCAACTGGCTGCGTGAGACGATCCATGCGCGCGGCAAGCGACTCGATGCGCTCGCATTGATGCGCGAAGCGACGGGCGAGGAGTTGAGTCCGCGTTATCTGCTGCGCTATCTGCGCGAACGCTACGGACCGCTTTATCTGCGTTAAGCGCCGGACGCGGTTTGCGTTTTTCGTCAGGCGCTTTTCCACTGCGGCATGCCCGGCCCGATCATTTGTTTTGGCGAGATCCTGTGGGACGTGCTTCCGCACGGACGTTTTCTCGGCGGAGCCCCGCTCAACGTCGCGTATCATCTGCGTCGTCTCGGAAACAATGTGCGCTTGGTCTCGGCGCTGGGCCGCGATGCGTGGGGGGATGAAGCGTGTGAACGGGTGCGTGCCGCGGGCTTGGACACGAGCGCGATCGGTCGCGTCGATCTGCCGACGGGCGCGGTCGACGTGACTTTGGACGCTGCGGGGCAGGCGAGTTACCAGATTCGGGAAAACGTCGCTTGGGACGCGATCACGGCTCGCCCGCAAGCGGGCGAGCCGGCGCCGGAAGCGCTGGTGTTTGGATCGCTGGCTTTGCGCGGAAAAGCGAACCGCGAGTGCCTGAGCCTCTGGTTGGAAGCGCGACCACGCGTGCGCCTTTGCGATCTGAATTTGCGGCCGCCATTCGACGACGTAAGCGCGCTCGATCCGTGGGTCCGCGGCAGCACGATCTTGAAAGTCAACGAAGACGAAGCGCGACGATTGTCGCCGCAAGATCTCGCGAGTGCCGGTCCGGAAAAGCACGCGCTATATTTGTCGGAGCAGTACGACTGCGCGACTGTCTGCGTGACGCTCGGCGCGGCGGGCGCGCTTGTGTGGTCGAACGGCGACGTGGTGCGGGTTCCCTCGCCCTCGGTGATCGTGCGCGACACGATCGGCGCAGGCGATGCGTTTACGGCGGCGCTGCTCGACGGCGTGTTGCGCGACGATGGACGCGATTGGGAGAAACGGCTGCGGCGCGCGTGTGCGTTGGGTGCTTTTGTGGCGAGTCGCGATGGTGCGCAGCCGGCATACGATCCGGCGGACGTGCCGGGATTGGCGTGAGAAAATTTGGCTGGCGTCGATCCGAGCGGACGCGGTGGATTGCGAGCGTATGGGTTTGATCGATACGCATGTGCATCTCGAGTCGTTTGCGCGCAAAGGCGTGCTGGCGGAAACGCTGGCGCGCGCGAAAGCGGCGGATGTGGAAGCGATGATCACGATCGGGACATCGCCGGACGACTGGGAACTCTATCGCCGACTTTCGGCGGAGAATCCCGGCTCAGTCTATTTCACGGTCGGGTTGCATCCGTGCTCCGTGGAGGAGAATTGGGCGGAGGCCGTGGCGCAGATCGAGTTGTTTTGGAGCCAGTACTCCGAGCCGCCGCCGGTGGGACTCGGTGAGTGCGGGCTCGATCGTTTTCATCTGCCGAAGGACAACCCGGAAGCGGCGGAACGAATCTTTCGCTGGCAGCGCGCGGCGTTTGCGGCGCAGCTGGTGATCGCGGCGAAATTGCGTTGTCCGCTGATTGTGCATTCGCGCGGAGCATTTCGCGAATGCGTCGAGATGATCGACGCGAGCGGCGTGGATTGGCGGAAGGTGGTTTTCCACTGCTTTTCGGAAGGCGCTGCGGAAATGGAAGAGCTCAAGCGTCGCGGTGGCTACGGCTCGTTCACCGGAATCCTCACGTACAAGTCCGCCGAGAATGTTCGCGACGCGGCGAAACACCAGAGGCTCGATCGATTGATGTTGGAGACCGACGCGCCGTATCTCACGCCGATGCCGCATCGCGGCAAACCCAATGAGCCGGGCTATGTGCGACACACGGCGGAGTATGCGGCGGAAGTGTTTGGTGTTTCTTACGACGAACTTGCGCGCCGCACGACGGAGAACGCGCGACGCTTTTTCGCGCTACCGAACCCGGCAGTGTGAGAATTTGCTCACGTGCCCTGTCGAGCAACCGGACGGGCCGGTTGAAAAAAGTTGAGGGGATGCAGATCGAAGGCCGTATTATGCGCGATAACCGGCCGCATTGGCCGGGTTTCTTAAACCCAAAATCGTCAACGATACTTATGAAGTTCCTCCGACTCCTCCTTACCCTCGGCTTTGCCTCGATGTTGTTCGCCGGCGCAGCTCAGGCGGGCGAAGGCAAATCCTGTTCTGAGTGCTCCAAGAAGAGCCAGTGCGACGGCGGCAAAAAAGAAGACAAGAAGCCCTGACGTACCCCGGCATTGGCCGGATCCCAGCTGTACGAGCCGCGTTTCCCCACGCGGCTTTTTTATTGGGCGGGTCGATGCGGTTGCGGCCGGTCTGAGAAAAATCGTGCGGCGCTTCTTTTCTTTGGGCGCGTGGCTGCATTAATGGCGGGCGTCATGAGTGCCGCTGAACAATCGGATCTTTTTGGAGACGCTTTTGCTCCTGCTCCTCGCACACAGTCGGGGGCAGCGGCGCCGCTGCCGGCGCATCAGCCGTTGGCGGCGCGGATGCGGCCGCGTACGTTGAGCGAGATCGTGGGCCAAGAGCACCTGACGGAGGAAGGCGCTTTGTTGCCACGTCTGATAGCGACGAATCGCTTCGGTTCGCTCGTGTTTTATGGGCCGCCCGGATGCGGAAAAACGAGTTTCGCGGAAGTCATCGCACGGGAGACGAAGAGCCGCTTCGTACGCGTCAACGCGGTGATGTCGAACGTCGCCGAGTTGCGCGAAATTTTAGCCAACGCACGGCGCACCAGCGCGCAGGGACCGACCTTGTTGTTCATCGACGAGCTGCATCGCTTCAATAAATCGCAACAGGATCTGTTGCTGCCTGATGTCGAGGAAGGACATGTGCGTTTGATCGGCGCGACGACGCATAATCCCGGTTTCTATGTGAATCCGCCGCTGTTGAGTCGGAGTCATCTTTTTCGATTGGAGCCGCTGTCGACGTCGGCGGTGGCGGGTGTGTTGAAGCGCGCCTTGAGCGATTCGGAGCGCGGACTTGGCGCGCGCGGTTGTACGGCGGACGATGCGGTGTTGGCCGATCTCGCAGTGTTGTGCGACGGCGATCTGCGGCGCGCGCTCAACTCGCTCGAAGTGATTGTGCTGAGCTTGCCGGAGAGGTCCGAGATAACCGCAAGGGAACTCGAGGCTTTCGCGCGCGAACGACGCATCCGTTACGACGCGGATGAAGACGAGCATTACGACACGATCTCGGCATTCATCAAAAGCTGTCGCGGCTCCGACCCGGATGCGGCGATGTATTGGCTGGCCAAGATGCTCGCGGGCGGCGAGGACCCGCGCTTTATCGCGCGGCGTCTCGTGATTTTGGCGTCGGAGGATGTCGGCCTCGCCGATGCGCTGGCGCTGCCGCTGGCGGTGGCGGCGCATCAAGCGTGTGAGTTTGTCGGTCTGCCGGAAGCCGAATACGCGCTGGCGCATGCGACGCTGCACATCGCGTGCGCGCAAAAAAGCAACTCGATCACGCTAGCCCTCGCCGCGGCCAAACAAGCTGTATCCACACAGCCAATACAAGCGGTGCCGACGGCGTTGCGCGATAAAGGCGGCCAAGCCAGCAAGCGCGCCGGACACGGGAAAGGCTATCGTTATTCGCACGATTATCCCGAGAATATTTCGGGACAGGATTACCTCGAGAAACCGCTCACGCTCTACACGCCGAAAACACTCGGGCCCGAGGCGAAGATCGCCGAGCGGCTCGCGCGTTGGAAGGAGCTTAAGGCGAGGCTGCAGGGCCGCGCGTAGTGGTTCGATTTCCTTTCAGCCGACTTCGGCAACTCGTCGTTTTACTGAGGCTTAACAGAAAGCCGCTTGCGGGGACTTTGCCCGGCACTAGCTTGGGGCGCATGAAGATACACCCCGCCTTGGGCAAGTCATTGCTGATGGCTGCTTCTGTTGGAATGATCGTTCCGGTGCTCGCACGCCCCGCGCGAGCAAACATGGTCGCTCAAGAAGCGGCCGGAGAAGAAGAGGAGATCGTGCTCCCGGGATCGGTGATCAAACGCAAGAACGGCGGTTATCTGTCGCTCACGGTGGAGGGGAATTTTTTCAAACTCTCGTTCTACGACGAAAAGAAGAAGCCGGCCTCCGCCGACGCGGTGCGCGCGACGACTCGTTGGAAGCCGGTGAACACATCCGGCGAAGAACGTTCGGTGCTCAATCCTGAGGGTGACGGCTCGTTGCGCGGCAACGTGATCGTGCGTCCGCCGTTTGTTTTCAAAGTTTACCTGACGTTGATCGGCGAAGACGGCAAAGCCATCGAATCGCACGTGGTGGACTTCCGCGGATAAGGATACCGCGAAAACCCGCGCGTAGTTTAATTTTGGATACGCGCGAGATCGGTCTGAGTCAGGCGCGTGGACGCGCTTACACGCGTTGCATCACGACGTGGACGTCGAGGCGGTCGGACACCGTGCCTTTGAAGACGCCCTTGGTGGGCGTGCTGTCCTGATAGTCGCGGCCGATGGCGACTTTCACGTGCCGTTCTCCGGCGACGCAGTTGTTGGTGGGATCGAGCGGCCACCAGAATCCGCCGGGCAATCGCGCTTCGACCCAGGCATGACTCTCGCTCGAGCCGATGAGCGCGGGATCGAGTGAGCCCTCCGCGGCTTGGCGCTGGTCTTCGGTTTCGATGTAGCCGGTCACGTAGCGCGCGGGAATGCCGGCGGCGCGCAGGACAGCGATCATCAATTGCGCGAAGTCCTGACAAACGCCGCGACGCGACGAGAGAACTTCAGCAACCGGGGTGTCGATGCGCGTGGAGCCAGTTTCGTAGACGAGATTGGTTTTGATCCATTCGTTGAGCGCGAGCAACGAAGGGCCGATGGGCGACGCGGGCTGGAAAAATTGTGCGGCCAGCGCGTGTGCTTCCGGGGGAACGTCGATGGCGGGCGAGGGCATCAGGAATTCGCACAACTGCAGTCGCTCGCTTTGGTAGATTTGACGCGCTTCGGAGAGGGTGACTTCCAATGCCGCGGGCGGCGGGGACACGGGATGCGTTTCGACAACGGATTGGCTGATGAGCAGAAGCGATCGATGGCGATGAACGATGGAGAACGTTTCGACGATGTTGCCGAAGTAGTCCGTGTACGTGTGGATGTTACAGGGCGGCGTGGTGTCGAGCTGGCGCGAGACCACGTGTTGCTGCGCGTCGGTGACCGGCGTGAGACGGGCCTCCATGAAGGATTCCGAGGCGGTGCCGGCGTAGTGGTAGGACGTACGATGTTCGATCCGGAAGCGCATTTCGCGCGTCACTGTTTCGGCGCGCACTAGCGGCGCAAGCTTTTGGGTAAATGCGGCGGATAAAGTCTGGACTAGAGGTATGAATGATTCGAATGCCTGGCTGTGCGGGAGTGTCGGACGGGGCGGAAATTGAGTTGCCCCGGCTCGTTGCTGGGAGCAGACACATCGGTTCCATTCATCACATGAGTCTCGACGTTCCTGCGCAACTCTCCATCGACGGTGCCGCTTTCAAAATCGGCGTCGCGGCGGCGCGTTTCAACTCACGCCTCACCGATGCGCTGCTGGAGCAGGTGACGGAGCAGCTGCGCGCCGCGGGGGTGAAGAAAAAGAACCTCCATGTGGTGCGCGTACCGGGCTCCAACGAGTTGCCGATCGCCGCGCAACTGCTGGCGCGACGTCATCGGCTGGATGTGGTCGTCGCGCTCGGCGTGCTGATCCGAGGCGATACGATCCACTACGAGTTGATCGCCGATGCCACCACGCAGGCCTTGCAGCGCGTCGCGCTCGATGCGGGAGTGCCGGTGATCAATGGCGTGGTCGTCGCCGAGAACAAGAAGCAGGCCGAAGAGCGCTGTCTCGGCAAAATCAACCGCGGTGGCGAATTCGCGAGCTCCGCGCTGGAGATGGCCGCCCTCAAAAAATCCCTTTCCCAATGAGCAAAGCCTTGTTTGCCCAACGCCGCGACGGTCGCGTCGCCGCCATGCAGTATCTTTATTCCTGGAGCATCAATGCTCCGGAAAACCTGCTCGAGGACCTACGCTACTTTTTCGAGAACCAGGAAAAGCCGCGCGAGCATTACGCCTTTGGTGAAGAGCTGATTCACGGCGTGATCGAGCACATCGACGAGCTCGACGCGCGCATCAAAGGCCTCGCCCACAACTGGGATTTCGACCGCATCGCCCGCATCGATTTGGCGATCCTGCGTCTCGCGATGTTCGAGATGATCTATCGCAAGGACATCCCGCCAGTCGTCTCGATCAACGAAGCGATCGATCTCTCCAAACAATTCTCCAATGCCGACGCTAAGCGCTTCATCAACGGCATCCTCGATCGCTTGAAAGATCAGCTCGGACGCGATTCGCGCAAAGCCGCGAGCGAGTAGCCGCCGCGAAACGCCCGGCGCCCATGGGCCGGTGATCCACGGGCGAGCGGATCGGGCGATTTCGCCGCAGCGGGTTTTTCACTGGTCATCGGTCGCGGCGTCATTGGTCATTTCCCCATGTTCGGTCTCTTCAAAAAATTCAAAGACGGTCTCGCCAAAACAGTCTCGGCGATAGCAGCGAAGACGGCGGCGATCTTCGGACAGAAACCGATCGATGCGTCGTCGCTCGAAACGCTCGAGGAAGCGCTCTACACGGCGGACTTCGGCGTCGAGACGACCGAGGAAATTCTCACCGAAATCAAAGCCGCCTATAAGAAAGACAAAGAGCTGCACGGTCAGCAGGCGGCGGCAATCGGCGCCGCAGTCCTGCGACGCGTGCTCGCCGGCTCGGAAGGCGTGCTGACGGAAGCGGCCAACAAACCGACAGTGATCGCGATGATCGGCGTGAACGGTTCGGGCAAGACCACGACCTCTGCGAAACTTGCGTGGAAGCTGAAACAGGAAGGCAAGAGCGTCACGCTCGCGGCATGCGACACATTTCGCGCGGCGGCGGTGGAACAACTCAAGACCTGGGCGACGCGACTCGACCTGGAAATCGTCGCGAGTCACACCGGCGCGGATTCGGCGGCGGTGGCGTTCGATGCATTTCAGGCGGCGAAGTCGCGCGATCGCGATTTCTTGATCGTGGATACGGCGGGCCGACTTCACACGAAGAGCAATCTCATGGAGGAACTCGCGAAGATCCGTCGCGTGCTGCAGAAACACGATGCGAGCGCGCCGCAGCATCGCTGGCTCGTGGTCGATGGTTCGCTCGGCTCCAACTCGATCGAGCAAGCGAAAGCATTTCACCAAAGCTTCGGACTCACGGGCCTCGTCGTCACGAAACTCGACGGCACCAGTCGCGGTGGCGCGCTGGTGGGCATTTATCGCCAACTAAAACTGCCCATCTATTTCCTCGGCCTGGGAGAACAAGCGGAAGACCTGCAGCCGTTCTCGGTGGATAATTACGTAAAGGCGGTCTTCGGGTTGGAGTGAGCGCGCGCTTCGCTTAATCAACACGTTTCGCGAAGAAAACCGTGTGGCGGACAATGCGGAGCATTGTCCCCAACCTGCGCTATGTCTCCCCGCGGTCAGCGCACGAGCGACAGAATGCCGAGCGCGAGGCTGATGATGCCCAGCGCTACGCTCCACAAGCCGAGGACCGTCGCGATGCGCACCACCACTTGCGGGTGTTGCAGACACGCACGGAGTTTTCCCGGGAGCGATTCATCAGCTACGATCGCCAATTTTATCGGACCTTGGCGCGTGGTCAGCCCCAACGCCTTTCGGTACCACGCGTTGATAAAGACATGCTGCGCGGTCTCGTCCACGGTATGGCCAGTTTGCTCGGTGAAACGTTTGAGATAGTACTCGTCGACCATCTTGGCTTCGCAGCGGATTGACCGGTGATTGTCTTCGTTGCGCACGTGAACGATCGTGCGCGAGGTAAATGTTGAAGCGGGTGTGGGACTGATCCAAATCGCGCCGGATTCGACGTCATCCCAGATCGCCGTGTGCAATTCGTACTCCATGCGGGACTCCCGTTTTTGAGATAACTGTGGGGCTGAGAAAATACACCGCCGTCGCTGGCACGAGAGGAAAAGCTCGTGCGCGCGAACGGCGAGTTGTGGCAGGAGTTGGTTAACGCATTCACTGCGCGTCACGCGGCCAACGTAAAGGCGCGGGCTCGCGCGAGAGCGCGGTGGTGAATGAGCGGATCGATGTTGCAGCCGGTGAGTGGTACGATGACTTGGCGTCCCGCGAGCTCGGGAAGTCTGCCCGCGAGGCAGGCGGCGAGTGCGGCGGCGCCAGCGCCTTCGATGACGATGTTCTCCGTTTCGTGAAGATGCAGCAACGCGGCGGCGAGATCGTCTTCGGTCACGGTCACGACGCGATCCACCAACGCGCGCGCGAGCGCGAAGGTTTTTTCACCCGTTTGCGCAACCGCGAGACCATCCGCGAGCGAAGCGCTCACGGGAACGCGCACGGGTTTTCCCGCGTCGAGCGCGACCGCGAGTCCGGGCGCGTGAGCGGGTTCGACGCCGATCACGAGCGCATCCGGACGCAGCGCTTTGACCACTGTGGCGACGCCGGCGAGAAGACCGCCGCCGCCGACGGGAACGACAAACGCGTCCGCGTCGGGAAACGCGAAGAGCGCTTCGAGCGCGAGCGTGCCTTGACCCGCGATGACCGCGAGATCGTCGAACGGATGCACATACGTCGCACCGTTTTCATCCGCGAAGCGCACGGCAAACGCGGCCGATTCATCGTACGAGGCGCCGTGCTGCACGACATGCGCGCCGAGTTGACGGCAACGCTCGGCCTTCACGCGCGGCGCGTTGCGCGGCATCACGACCGTGACGGCGATGCCGAGTTGCGCGCCGTGATACGCGAGCCCGAGCGCGTGGTTGCCGGCGGACGCCGCGACGACTCCGCGCGAACGTTGCGCGGACGAAAGCGACAGCAGGGCGTTGCGCGCGCCGCGTTCTTTGAACGAACCGGTGAACTGCTGGTAGTCGTGCTTCAAAATGATGCCCATGCCCGCGAGTTCGCTGAGCGGTCGGGAGACCGCGCAAGGAGTGGCGCGCAGGCCTCCGGCAATGCGCGCGTGCGCCTGCCGGACGGTGTCGAAGGTAAGGGCTTCGGAGTTCATTGAGAAATGCGGACAACAAAAAACCCCGGGCTTTAGGCCCGGGGCATGAAAGGGAACGATGCGTATTCGAAATGTGGTTACGCGACGTCTCCGTGCCCGGGCCGGGTGCGAATAATAATCATCATGCCGATGATCATGGCGCGGGCGATGTGAGCGAAGGACGTCATTTGAGTGAGTGTTCGAACGAAAACGAAAATCGCTCCGTTTAGCAAGACTGGCGTTGGAAGGCGCCGGCGGATGTGTCCTTGGTCACATCCACCAGCGATTGGATTGTACTCAAAAACTCACGCGCAGACCGAGGGCGACATTTCTTCCCGGCAGCGGGGCAACTTCCTTGAGGAAAGACACATGCGGGCGAACTTCTTCATTGGCGAGATTCTGACCACGCATGAATAAGTCGCAGGCGAACCGACCGACATCGAAGTGCCAGCCGAGCGATGCGTTGAGCAGCGTGCTGGCGTCGGTTGGTGTTTCGTCATCCGCGAGATGGCGCGCGCGATCGATGCATTGCACCTCGATGCCGCCGAAAAAAGGCCCGCCGCGGTAGTCGATGCCTGCGGTCAAACGTCGCGGTGTGATGCGCGGCAGATTGCCCGCGCCGTCGGTCAGCCGGCCGCGCACAAAATCGCCCGCGAGACGAAAGTCCCACGTATGGGCCGAAGATTCGTGCAAGTGAAACAGCACCTCGGCTTCCGCACCGTGAAACCCGGCGTCGTGTTGGGCGTAACGATAAACCGGCAAGTGATCTTCTTCGGCACCGGTCGCGCGCGGGAAGATGTATCCAGAAAATCGATTCACGAAAACGGTGATCTCGCCGGTGATCCGTCCCGTGCGACGACGCAGACTCAGGTCAAGCGCGAGAGAACGTTCGCGATCGAGGCGTTCGTCGCCGATTTCAAACGACGCGGTGCCGGCATGCGGGCCATTGGCGTAGAGCTCTTGCGCGTTGGGCGCGCGTTCGGTGCGGGCGAGCGTCGAACCAACCGACCAAGCGGGTGAGAGCGTCCACACGGCGCCTGTCGAAAACGTGAACGTCTCGTGACGCCGACTCCGATGGGAGCTGTCGCGCAGAGAAATCTCTTGAGACTCGGCGCGAGCGCCGGCCTGCCAGGAGACTTGTCCGAGATCGATTTCCTCGAACGCAAACACCGCATGGCGAAGCGTGCGCGAGGACGGCATCAGCGCCGCTTCGCCGGTGCTGCTGAGCGCATCGCGTGAGCTTTGCAGACCGATGGCGCCGCTGAGTTGACCGACCGGCGTTTGCATCAACTCCACGCGCGCATCGTGTCCTTGGTTTTTGAATACAGCGGCCGTTTCGGCGCCTTCGCGTTCCGAATGGCGATAACGGGCGGCTGCGACTTTGAAGCGCGCGGAGCGAAACGGTCCGGTTAATTGATTGATTTCGCCGTGAAGCTCGAGACGTTGGCGGCGCAGATCGATGCGCACGTCGTGTTCTTCGTGTTCGTGTGACGGGTCATCGTGCTCGTCGTGCGCATGCACGTGCGCGCCTGCGGGAATGCCGTAGTCGGCGCGATGTTCGCTCAGCGCGACACCGACGAAACCGCGCGCATGTATCCACGCGAATCCGGTGGCGCCACCCTGCGCTTGCTGACGCGAGTTTGGCAGACGATCGCGTGCAAACACCGGCGTGGGTCCGCCTTCATGTTCGGCGTGTTCGATTTCTTCCGCGCGTTTGCTTTCGGAGAAAGCGAAGCCGGGAATGCGAAGATCGTCGTGATCGCGACGGTACGCATCGACATGCCATGCGAGAGAGCCTTGCGTACCCTCGAATAAAACCGCGCCACTTTTGCCGTCATCGACGGATGAAACGCGCGCGACGGCACGACCTTCAACCGTCGCGTCGGACAAGAAAGAAGGCACGCGATGATCGATGACATTGACGATGCCGCCGATGGCATTTCCGCCGTAGAGAACGGTGGCAGGGCCGCGCACGATTTCGACGCGCTCGATGAGCAGCGGATCGGTTGCAATGGCGTGATCGGGACTCGTGGAGGACGCGTCGAGCGAACCGAGTCCGTTTTCGGCGATGCGAAGACGATCGCCGCCGAGGCCGCGGACAACCGGACGACTGGCGCCCGGGCCGAAGTAAGTGGCCGCGACGCCGGGCTGATGCGCCAGCGTTTCACCGAGCGAAGATTGGCTTTCGAGCAACAACGCGCGGCCGGCCAGCACGGAGGTCGGTGTGGCGAGATCGGCTTGCGCGCGGCGGAAGGGAGTTGCCGTCACGATCATGTTTTCGAGGGCGACAGGTTCGTCGGCCGGCGAATGAACATGCGTCGGAGGCGACGCTTGTCCGTGCAGAAGCACGGGCGTGAGCAAAAGTGGGAGAAAAGGACGAAGATGCATGAGTGCGGATGTAGTGAGCGCGTGGATACACTGCGGCATCCTGCGCGCAGGGCGGAGCCAAGGGACACGGCGCAGACGCGCGCACGTAGTCCGTGAGCGGGAAGAAAATTAGGCGTTGCTCAGGCCGCAGGCGGGCCGCACCCGGGAGGAAAACGATGCGCCACACGCGTCAGGACGACGTTGTCGGCAGAAGCATGCGTGGGCGTTTGCCACGATTCGGCGGGTGGAGCGATCGCGACAGGTGCGAGATCGGTCCAGATGCCGTGCGCAAAAAGCACGACGGCGCATTGATGCGTTTCCTCGTGACAGCAGTCGTGATGCACCTGCTCATGCGCTTCGGGCGAAGCCGCGAGAATGCTCAACGTGAGCACCAACGCCGCAGCTCCGCCTGCGAGGAAGCGGTGGAAAAAACAGCGGATATCGGTGAGCGTCGGCACGGTGACAGGACTGAGAGGCGCCAGTATGCCAAACTCGTCAAGTGGGCGCGCGATCAATCGTGCGTGAAATACGAGAGTGCGTGCGCAATGAGTTTTTTTAGGGAGTCGTGAGTCGGAACTTTGCCCGTAAACACGAGGTCAGGCGAAGTCGCGTAAAACGCAGCCGACATTTCCCGGAGAAAACGGTATGCGGTGGAAATCGCGGCATCTATGCATCGCTGGCTGACGCTCCTCATCTTCGGAATCGCACTTGGGCAGATGGGCGGCGCGCGCGCGGATCAATTGATCTTCAAAGACGGCGATCGTGTGCAGGGCACGTTCGTGCGACGCGAGAACGGGAAAATCGTTTTTCAATCCACGCGGTTCGGTGATCTCAGCGTGAACGAGTCCGAAGCGACGGTGGAAATCACGTCGCAGCCACCGCCCCCGATTGTTGCGCCGATGCCGACGGAGGAACGACAGCCGGTGTCGGACGACGAGTTGCTGACGCGGTGGCGGCGAAAGATGGAGCAAGGCATTGTGCGTTGGTGGGAACCGTGGAATGGACGTATCGCGGTCTCGACCGATGTGGTGCATGACTCGCAGGAGCGCACGGTGTTTCTCGCGGAAGGACGTTTGCGGCGCACATGGGCGCAGGACGAAGTGCAACAAGAGCTGCGCTACGAATATCGCGAAGAGGAAGAACGCACGACGGTGGATATGTTGAAAGGCACCGGATCGTGGCGGCACGACTGGCGCGGGAACCGATATTTCACACTGTATCGCGCGACGTTTGAGCGCGACAAAGTGAACTCAGGCTCGTTTCAGCCGTTTCCGTATTTGCTCCTTCATCAACAGCTCGGCGCCGGTGTGATCCTCATCAAAAAACCTCGCGTGCAGATACGCGTGGGTGTGGCCGAGAATTTCTTTAATGTGTGGTCGCTCGATACGGATGAAAAATCGTCCGAGCACGTCGAAGCCGCTTTCCTCGAAAGCGAATTCCATCTGCCGTGGCGCGTCAGCATCACCGAACGCGGCATGTGGTATTACTCGATCAAAGAGAGCACGCAGGGCTGGGAAAATCAGTTTGAGCTGTCGAAGAAACTCACGGATTCGCTGAGCCTCGGGGTGCGACATGAGTTGCGCAAAAACAACCCGGACTCGCGCGTGCAGGATTACGAGCGACTGCGCTTTTTGATCGGGTACGATTTCTGAGCGTGCTGCGCAGCGTCGGATGGCGCGGAGAGCAAGAATCGCGGCAAGCGATCAGGCCTCGCACTTGAGGACGTAAACCACGCCCTTCTCGGTGCCGATCGCGAGATAGGCATCGTCCGGCGACCACGCGATCTTCGTGGCGGCGGCAGGCATCTTGATGGTGGCGCGAAGCGGTTGTTTGCGCTCGGGACTCCAAAGCATCAACGCGCCGTCTTGCGACGCGGTGGCGAGCAGTCCGAATTTTTTCTGAAAAGCGACCGCGCAGACTTTCGCGTCGTGCGGTAGCATCGCGGGCTCGCGCCCTTCGGGGCCGGCGCCGGAGCAATCCCAGATGCAGGCATCGCGTCCGCCGCCCGTCGCGAGCCAGCGGCCGCTGCGGTCGAACGCGAGTTCCTTCACCTTGCCCTCGTAGCCGCTCATGTGAAACTCCTGGTCTTCCTCGGGTAGCCAGAGATGCACGCTCGGATCCTGGTTGCCGGAGACAAGCCAGCGACCATCGGGCGACCAGACGAGCGCGTGAATGCCGTTGGCGTAGGCGAATTCTTTTTGCGCGTGGAAATCGTCGGCGTCCCAAAGACAGACTCCGCCGAAATATGCGGCCGCGAGCGCGCCGCCTTGCGGGTGCCAGGCGAGGGCCGAAAGCGTTTTCGGAGCGGGTTTGAAACGATGGCGTAAGGAAGCGTCGGCGTTGAGGAAAACAAGATCGCGTCCCGCCGCGGCGGCGAGGGTGGAAGAGGAAGAGTGAAGGGTGAGGGCTGAGTCGGAAGCCGAGGCCGCAGGTGAACTGACGGGACGCCAGGCGAGGTGTTCGACCCAGGCGTTGCCGAGCTCGGCGGTGGCGGTGTGTTGGCCGGCGGTGGTGTCCCAGAATTTCACGGCGCCATCTTGTCCGCCCGTGGCGAGGATGCGGTTGTCAGAAGCCGCCGCGGGTTTCCACGCGAGGCAATTGGTACCGTCGTCATGTCCGGGCAGATCATGGAACCGCGCGCCGTCGCGTAGTTGAAAAATCGATACAGGCCCCGAGGCCGAGGCGGCGGCGAGTTGTTCGCCGTCGGGCGACCATGCGAGGTCGATGGCATAATCATCGAGGACAGCAGCCCAGTGTTTGGTGAGATTCATCGGCAACGGGCAAAAACGCGGAGATGCACGGAAACGCCAAGAGGAATTTTCGGCAACGACGGGAGAAGCGAGGGAGGTGAGCGAGCGATTAAAGAGGAGCGTAGGCTAAGGGAGGACGTTGCTCCGCAACCGCCGCATAAGACGGAGCTCCGGGAAACGCGCGAAGCGAACAACGCGGAGCATTGTCCCTTCCGTGTGGAGGAGGAGGAGCGTCTAGCGCGCGATAGCGCGGTGAGGAGGAGACGGAGTTTACCCTGCAAAGGGCAGCGCGTTCGGTGGGAGACGAGCGGCGAAGCCCGAGGGATCGCCGAGTGATTTGCGGAAAGGGGCGACGGGCGTTTCGTGCGAGCATGGCTGATACTCTTCCCACGGTTCTCGCATTCTCCGGCAGTGCGCGCCGGGAATCGTTTAACAAGAAGCTGCTGGCGGTCGCGGTCCACGCGGTGCGCGACGCCGGCGCCGACGTGACGCTGATCGATTTGAACGATTACACGATGCCGCTCTACGACGGCGATTGGGAGGAGGCGAAAGGGATGCCGGGCGCGGCCACGCGACTCGTCGAGTTGATCGGGAAACACGATGCGCTGCTGATCGCGTCGCCTGAGTATAATTCGATGATCACGCCGCTGCTGAAGAACACGATCGATTGGTGCTCCCGCGCGGATGAGAACCCATTCGAAGGGAAAGTCGCGGCGGTGTTGTCGGCGTCGCCCGGCGCGCTGGGTGGCATCCGTTCGCTGAAAATGGCGCAGCAGTTGTTGCTGCATCTGGGCTGTCACGTGGTGCCGGGAAACACGATGCTGCCGCAGGCGCACAAGGCATTCGATGCCGACGGCGTGCTCACGGAGGAGCGGACGTTGCGGTCGGTGAAATCACTCGCCGAAGCGCTGGTGGCGACGGCGGGGAAGTTCGCTAAACGCTGATCGGGAAGTTGCTGCTATTCGCGCTGCGACGACTCACACGTTATCGCGTTTGGCTTTGCTCCGCGGAGCGTCTTTGACGCGCCAGTACTTTCGTCAATTGCTCAAGCAGTTCTTGAACCCCTCGGTCAGCGCCGCGCGGTCGAGGTTTTTGCCGATGAAGACGAGGGTGTTGGTGCGGGCGTCGGCGCCCCATTCGCGGTCGAATTTGGCGTCGAAGAGCATGTGCACGCCTTGGAAGACGAGGCGCTTGTTGGAACCTTTTACGCTGAGTACGCCTTTCATGCGGTAGATGTCGCCGCCTTTGGTTCTGAGGAGATTGCCGATCCAGTCGTTGAGTTTTTTGCCGTCGAGATCGCCCGGCACGCTGATGCCCACCGACGAAACATCGTCTTCGTGCGAATGCGTGTGCTGAAAATCTTTTTGCCAGACGGGCTTCACGAGCTGGCTGCCGACGTGGATGTGCAGCGGGTGTTCGCCGCAGCCTTCGAACACGAGGTAGTGTCCATCGGTCGGAGTGTGGAGGAGATAGCGGCCGTTTTCTTCGTTGAGGAGGAGGCGCTGGAGCTGCGGGCCGGCGGTGAACGTTTCGCCATCTTTGAGGCGATTTTCCCAATCGGAGAAGGTGACAACGGCGGTCTTGATCGCGGCGTCGATGTCGGCCTGTTCGAGCGATTTTAGCGGGAGGACCACGATGTCGAGTTCGCCGGGATTGCCGTGATGATGATGGTGGTGATGCTCGTGATCGTGCTCGTCGCCATGGTCATGATCGTGGTCGTGATCATGGTCATCGCCGTGATCGTGATCGCAGTGGCCGATGACGAGTTCGTGAGCGCCTTGCGGAAGCGGATAGGCGCCGGCCCATTCGAAAGGATAATCGGGTTCGAGAAATTCCGGATCGAGATCGGTCGCGCGCGAGAGATTGAAACCGCCGACGTTGAGCACGGCATTGAGCGGCACGTTTGCGTTTTGTGCGCGATGGATTTTCGCGGCCGCATTCATTTTTCGGATACGCGCTTCGAGCGCCTCCAGATCGGCGGGGTTGACGAGATCGGTTTTGTTGAGAATGAGCACGTCGGCGAACGCGATCTGCTTTTTCGCCTCGGGCGAATCGTCGATGTGGTGGAGGATGTGTTTGGTGTCGACGAGCGTCACGATGCCATCGAGGCGGAAACGCGCGCGCATCTCGTCGTCGGTGAAAAAGGTCTGCGCGACCGGGCCGGGATCGGCGAGGCCGGTGGTCTCGATGAGGATGCCGTCGAGGCGGTCCTTGCGCTTCATGAGGCGGCCGAGGATGCGGATGAGGTCGCCGCGCACGCTGCAGCAGATGCAGCCGTTGTTCATCTCGAAAATCTCCTCATCGCTCTGGATGACGAGCTGGTTGTCCACGCCGACCTCGCCGAACTCGTTTTCGATGACGGCGATTTTTTTGCCGTGCTGCTCGGTGAGGATGCGATTGAGCAGCGTGGTTTTACCGGCCCCGAGGAAGCCGGTGAGAACGGTGACGGGAATAGGAGCGTCGGACATGGCGGAAAAGTGAAGGGTGAATAGTGAAGAGTGAAAGTCGGATATCGCACGCGCGGGCGGCGGGCGATGAAGCGAGACGCGCAAGCAACGCCAGAGCGGCGGTTGCGTCAAGGAGCGCAGGCGACGGCGGCTTGATTCGCGAGAGGCGCTGGGCTGAAATGGCGGCTCGATGACGACATCCAGCGACGGGGAGAAACCGGTGTTGATATTGCACGCAACGGCGGGCGCGGGACATACGCGGGCGGCGGAGGCCGTGGCCGCCGCGTTGCGCGAGCGAGGCGAAGCGCCGCAAGTGGTCGATATCCTCGATTGTACACCGGCGCTTTACCGGCGGATGTATGTAAAGTCGTACATCGATCTCGTGCAGCGCGCGCCGGAGTTGTGGGGCTATTTGTACGAGCGCTCCGATGTCGTGCGTCCCGTCACCAGCAAACGCACGCGCGCGCGGCTGGCTTTCAACAAAGCGAACTCGGTGCCGTTTCGAAAACTGCTCCAAGAAACGTCGCCACGGACGATCGTGTGCACGCATTTTCTGCCGCTCGAGTTGTTGTCCGATCTGAAAGGGCGCGGGCGGCTCGATGTGCCCGTGCATGCGGTGGTGACCGATGTGAGTCCGCATGCGCTGTGGGTGTATCCAAATATCAACTACTATCACGTGGCGACGCCATCGGCGGCGCGCGAATTGGAGCGCAAAGGTTTCCCCGCGGAGCGTGTTCGCGTGTCGGGCATCCCCGTGGATCCGGTGTTTGCTCAACGCACCGCTGCCGCCGCCGTGCGCAAAAAGCTCGGTCTGCCGGAGAAACCGACGGTGTTGTTGCTCTCGGGCGGGTTTGGCGTGGGGCCGACGGTGGAGGCGCTGGAGTCGTTCCGCGGCGCGCGCAGCGAGTTGTCGATCGTGGTGATCGCGGGGCGCAATGCCGACATGGAGAAACGCTGCCGCGAAGTCGCCGCGCAACTTTCGACGTCGATCACGGTCCGCGGATTTGTGGACAACATGCACGAATGGATGGACGCGGCGGATTTGATCGTCACCAAACCGGGCGGGCTCACGACGAGCGAAATCCTCGCGAAAGGAAAACCCGCGGCGTTGATCGCGCCGATCCCCGGGCAGGAACAGCGCAACTGCGAGTATCTGCTCGAGGCGGGCGCGGCGGTGCGGCTCTACGACGTGGGCGACGCCGCGTATCAACTCGAACGCTGGATGGCGGATCGCGCGCGCTTGCAGCGGATGGCGGCGGCGGCGAAAGCGATCGCACGTCCGCAGGCCGCGCGCGACATTGCTGCCGCCGTTTGACGCACGTTTCTTTTCGTCATGATTCTGCCACTCCACTCCGGCTTTCGCACGTTGGTGTTTCGCATTCTCTTTTTCAGCATGGCCGTGAGCATTTATGCCGATGATGCCTGGCACACGATCGTCGACGACGGTTGGGTGGGGGCGACCGGCTTTCGGTTCTCCGGTCGGGTGACGGAACGTCATCAACCCCCCGAGAAAGATACCAGTCGCCTGGCGGCGCTTTATCGCAACACGCGCTTGCTGCTCACCAGTGGCGAGGAAGGCGCGGTGTCGTGGCGAGTGGACGATTTCACGTGGACGCTGCGAGCGGACGATCATGGTTATTGGGAACTGGTTTCCAACACACCGCTGCCGCTCCCGCCCGGCTGGCATGAAATCGAGTCCGTGCCCGCGGCGAGCAGCGAAGCGGGGCTGCTCGTGCCGGATCCGCGTAATCAACTCGGGATCATCTCCGATATCGATGACACGATTCTCGTCAGCGAAGTGACCAGCAAGCGTCGTCTGCTCGGCAACAGTCTGCTCGTGCCGGGAGAAATGCGCACGCCGGTGCCGGGACTGGCGGAGCTCTATAAACGCATCGCGGCGAAAAATCCCGCGCCGGAGACGAGTCCGATTTTTTTTGTATCCGGAACCCCACGACAACTGACCGATAACGTGCGGCGGTTTTTGCGCGCGAACGGATTTCCACGCGGCGTTTTGATTTTGAAGGAAATTTCCACCGAGCGCGGTGATTCGCTCGCGGATACGCCGGCCTATAAGCGCAAGCACATCGATACGATCCTCGCGGGTTTTCCGCATGTGCGCTTCTTGCTGATCGGCGACGACGGCGAGGCCGATCCGGAGATCTTCGCGGCGGTGTCGGAAAAATATCCCGAACGCATCGAAGGCGTGTGGATTCGCCGCGTGCATCCGGATCCGGAGCGCGTGCGTTATCCGGGACAACACGATCTGACGGAGCTGCTCGAGCGCGAAGGTGTGCAGTGAGCGACTCGCGGACGCCGCGTAGTTGAGTGTCGCGCCGCGCCGAAAGCATGCCCGAACCTTACAAAAATGTAAGGATGCTGAAAGGAGCGGGAAACGAAGATGTGCGATAGTGGGGACGTTCCGAGCGAACGTTAACCCACTTTCTTAGTCATGATGAACACTCATACTTCTTCAGTTTCCAGCCGTCGCAGGGTTTGGTCGACGGTGGGGTTGGTGGCTGCGGCGGGTCTTGCGATGTCTGTCGTCGCGTGGTCCGCCGATCAGGGTAAGCCGCAAGTGTCCGTAAAAGTAGATGAAAAGCCGCTGGCTCGCTCTGGGGTGGGCGAGTCAGCGAGCTATTCACCCATCATCAAACAAGTGGCGCCGAGCGTGGTGCAGGTGAATGTGACCGCGCGCGCCAAAAATGTGCCGGCACCGGAGCTGCCGCCGATTTTCAGCGATCCGCGTTGGCGCGACTTTTTTGGTCTGCCGCCGCTCGATAGCGAGCGTGGCGGGCGTATGCAGCGTCAGCCGGAACAGCGCGGGCTCGGCTCCGGCGTGATCGTCAGCGCCGACGGATATATTCTGACCAATAATCACGTCGTCGCGGGCGCCGACGAAATCCAGGTCACGTTGCTGGATCGTCGTGAGTTTAAAGCGAAGCTCGTCGGTGCGGATCCGAAATCCGACATCGCCGTCATCAAGGTCGACGCGAAGGACCTGCCCGCGATCACCTTTGCCGACAGCGATCAGATCGAAGTCGGCGATTTCGCGCTCGCGATCGGCAACCCGTTTGGCATCGGCCAGACGGTCACCAGCGGCATGGTGAGCGCGCTCGGTCGCAGCATGGCGCTCGGCCTGCAGTACGAAGATTTTATTCAAACGGATGCCGCGATCAATCCGGGCAACTCCGGTGGCGCGCTGATCGATGTGCGCGGTCGCCTCATCGGCATTAACACCGCGATCTATAGCCGCTCGGGCGGTTTTCAGGGCATCGGGTTTGCGATCCCGTCGAATCTCGCGCGCAGCGTGATGGAGCAGCTTGTGCGCTCGGGCAAAGTCGTGCGCGGTTATCTCGGCGTGACGATGCAGCCGGAGATCACCGATGAGCTCGCAAAACAATTTTTGCTCAAAGACCGCAACGGCGTGCTGATTTCCGAAGTGGCCGTCGGTGGTCCCGCGGCGAAGGCCGGACTCGAGCCGGGTGATGTGATCACGAAGTTCAATGGCAAGGATGTGAAGGACAGCCGTGCGCTTCGCTTCGCGGTCGCCGCTGTGGCGCCGGGCACCGAAGTGCCGATCGAAGTCGTGCGTCGCGGCAAAGTGGAAACGTTTAAAGTGACCATCGCCGAGCAGCCGAAGGACATGGCGGCGGCGGCTCGTGGCTCCTCCAGCGAAGGCACGCTCAACGGCGTCGGTGTTGCCGATCTCGAACCGTCGGTTCGCCGCGAGTTTGGAATTCCGGCCCGTGTGCAAGGCGCGTTGATCACCGAAGTCGATCCGACCTCCGCCGCGGCGGCTGCCGGACTGCAACCGGGCGATGTCATTCAAGAGATCAACCGCGAGCCGGTTCGCTCGGCCGAAGACGCCGTGCGCCTCACGGAAAACGCAGAGTCGAAGAAGACCCTGCTCCGCATCTGGAATCGCAACGGCACCCGCTTCGTGGTGGTCGATGAAACCGGCGAAGAGGAATAAATTTCAGCGTCCTGATAGCTACTAACAGGCTGCTGTGTTGAAGTGATGGCCGCCCCGGATTCTGCAAAGATCCGGGGCGTTTTCTTGGAGGAACGGATTTTCAGGCGTCTGGATTTCCCCGAATTCAACGACGCGACGAGGGCGCGTGCCACCTTTGGCTTTCCTTCGATGAACGTATCCAATCAGAGTGTTTCCGTGCGAATTCTCGTGGTCGAAGATGATGCCAAAATCGCCTCCTTCGTGGTCAAAGGCCTGAAGCAGGAAGGTTATGCCGTGGACCATGCGCCCGACGGCGACACGGGGCTCTCGCTTGCGAGCACGACGCCGTACGACGCCGCGGTGGTCGATGTGATGCTGCCCGGACTCGACGGACTCAGCCTCGTGAAACGGTTGCGCGCGAATCGCGCGGACATGCCGGTATTGTTTTTGAGCGCGCGCTCCAGCGTGGAAGATCGTGTGAAAGGACTGCAGGCGGGCGGCGATGATTACCTGACAAAGCCCTTCGCGTTCGCGGAGTTGTCAGCGCGTTTGCAGGCGCTCATCCGCCGCTCCACGCGCACGCCGGAAGCGACGCGTCTTTCGGTGAATGGCGTGGAAATGGATCTCGTGGCGCGCAAGGTCACCGTGAACGGCGCGCTGGTGGAGCTGCAGCCGCGCGAGTTTTCATTGCTCGAATATCTGCTGCGCAATCCCGGACGGCCCGTCACCAAAACGATGATCCTCGAGCACGTGTGGGATTACAGTTTCGATCCGCAGACCAATGTCGTCGACGTACTCATGCATCGGCTGCGCACGAAAATCGATCCGGACAAAACCCGTATCGAGACGATCCGCGGCGTCGGTTACGTGTTCAAACGCGGCGAGTGAGCCATGAATGCGTTTTCCCATTTGCGACGGTCGGTGGCGGTGCGGCTGAGCGTGTGGTTCGCGGTGGTGTTTGCCGTGGGATTCAGCGCGATGTTCGGCCTGATGTACTGGCTGCTCGGCCGGCAATTGGAGCAACGCGAACACGAAGCGCTGCGACTGCGTTTGCAGCAATACGCGGATGTATACGGCGCGTTTGGGCTGCGCGGACTTCAGGAGCGTGTGTACGAGGACAGCCGCGCGCCGTATGTGCGGTCGTTGTTTATCCGGCTCGTGTCGCGCCGTGGTGTCGTGTGGGCGAGTGTGCCGCCGGATTGGATTTCCGAAGAAGTCACCAAAATCGCCGTGCCGGACGGCTGGGGCGGTTGGACCGAACGCGCCACGCTCACCGTGCGTGTGCCGCTCGATGAACAAGAAGATGTCGCGGTGCTCTCCACGCTTTTGCCCGATGGCCTGCTGCTCCAAGTCGCGCGCAGCACGGACAATCGCACGGCATTGCTGGAGCCGCTGCGGCGCATCTTCGTGTGGCTCGCGGGCGGCGTCGTGCTGATCGGTTTTGCGGGCGGTGTGATCGTCGCGCGGCGGGCGACGCGGCCGTTGCGGCAAGTGGTCGAAACCGCCCGGCGGATTGTGGCGACGGGGTCGTTCGATGCGCGCGTGCCGGAGCCGTCGCGAAACGACGACATCGCCGACCTCGTGCGCCAGTTTAACACCGTGCTCGATAAAAACGCGGGATTGCTTCGCGCGATGCGTGAAGCGCTCGACAACGTCGCGCACGATTTGCGCACACCGCTCACGAGCATGCGCGGCTCCGCCGAACTCGCGCTCGCCGGTGACGACGCCTCGGCGAAAAACGAAGCGCTGGCCGATTGTGTGGAGCGCTCCGACGAAGTGCTGCGTTTGCTGCGCGCGATCATGGAAATTTCCGAAGCGGAAGTCGGCATGCTGAAGCTCGATCGCACTCGGTGCGACTTGGGCGAGATCGCCCGCAGCGCGGGCTCGCTCTACGAAGAAGTGGCCGCGGCGAAATCCATCGAGTTGCGTATCGAAACTGTGGATACACCGGTGATGGCCGATGGCACGCGTGTGCGTCAGGCGGTGGCCAATCTGATCGACAACGCGCTCAAATACACGCCGGAGGGCGGCGGGGTGACCGTGACTTCAGAGAGCCGCGATCACGAAGCGGTGCTAACCGTGCGCGATACCGGGCCGGGGGTGCCCGAGGCTGAGCAGGCGCGCATTTGGGAGCGGCTTTATCGCTGCGACCAAAGCCGCTCTCAGAGCGGTCTCGGTTTGGGACTCAGCATGGTGCGCGCGATTGTCGAAGCGCACGGCGGACGCGTCCGGGTGGAAAATGCGCCGACTGGCGGAGCGATTTTTGAACTCGCTCTGCCGAAAGAATGATCGCGCTGCCGCGCCCGCGTCGCGACAGCACGTGGAGGCATTGTTAGCGAACGGTGCGGAGCTGCACGCAGTCCACGAGACGATCGTTGGAGATGATATCCGTGACGACGATGAGTTTGTCGCCGGTTTTTACGCGGCCGCCTTTTTGAAGTTCGAAGATCGCGTGGCTGATGGTCGCATCCGGATCCGAGGCGAAGGGCATCAGGAAGCCCTCGACGGCGCGAAGCAGACGAAGCTGACGAAGCGTATCGATCGAAGGCGTGAACGCGTACACGGGCGCGCGCGGCGGGCGGAGGGCGGCGAGGCCGCGCGCCATGAAACCAAGACGCGTGAACGTGAGGATGTGCGCGTTCGGCAGCTCGTTGGCCATGACGACGGCGGAGCGCAGCACTTTCATTTTTTCCTGCGTGAAGACCGCGGGTTCGTTGTAAGTGTCGGAGATCTCGCGTTCGATGCGGCGCGAGATCTTGTCGAGGATCTCCACGCACTCGATCGGGTATTTGCCGACAGTGGTTTCGCCGGAGAGCATCACGCAGTCGGCTTGTTCGAGCACGGCGTTGGCGACGTCGGTGATTTCCGCGCGCGTCGGCATCGGCGACGAAATCATCGATTCGAGCATGTGCGTGGCGATGATGACGGCTTTGCCGTGCGTGAGGCAGGCGTGCACCGCGGCGCGTTGGATGATCGGCAATTCTTCGAACGGGCATTCGATGCCGAGGTCGCCACGAGCGACCATGAGCGCGTCGGTGATCTTCACGATCTCCTCGAGATTCTCGATCGCGGACTGGTCTTCGATTTTCGCGATGATCTGCGCCTTCGATTTGTTCGCGTGGAGAAATTCGCGAAGCCCCTCGATGTCCTTCGCTTCGCGCACGAACGACAGCGCGATGAAATCGACGCCCTCCTCGATACCGACGAGCGTATCGGCGCGGTCTTTTTCGGTGAACGACGGCAGGTTCACCTTCACGCCGGGGAGGTTGATGTGGCGTTTCGATTTGAGTTCGCCGGGAATGAGCACGCGGCAGCGGATGTGCGCGTCGTCTTTTTCGAGAACTTCGAGGCGGATGAGACCGTTGTCCACGAGGACGGTGTCGCCGACTTTGATGTCGTTGATGAGATTCTGGTAATTGACGTCGACGGAACGAATTTCCTCAGACTGGTCGCGCGCGTCGCCGGGACGCACGGTGAAGTCGAAAATCTCGCCGGGTTTGAGCTCGATGGGTTTATCGACGTTGCCCGTGCGAATCTCGGGGCCTTTGATATCCATCATGATCGCGATCTCGCGGCCGATCTTGGCGGAGACGGCGCGGATGCGGCGGATGACGGTGCGCACCCAATCGTGTTTCGCGTGCGCCATGTTGAGGCGGGCGACATCGCCTCCGGCGAGGATGATCTTCTCGAGCATTTCCTCGCTTTCGGTGGCGGGGCCGAGAGTAAAAACGATTTTCGTGCGGCGAAACGAGACGTCGGATGCGTGCATAGATTTAACGGGACATGCTGCCGGAAACGGTCCAGCTCAGCAAGCTCCTGTGTGGAAGCATTTCGCGCGCAACGTTGCGCAAATTATGCGAAGTCGTGGAGCGGCGTGCTGGCGCCGGGCTCAACGATCGAGAGTGCGCAGCGCGTGGTGAAGCTCGCGCCGTCGAATGTGCGCCGAACGGTATCGGGGCTGTTACAGTCGCGACTCAGGTGGGTGAGGAAGATATGGCGCCAGTTGGGACTCGCGACTTCTTCGAGGAAGGCGCGCGTGCGTTGATTGGAAAGATGTCCGTGGCGACCGCCGATGCGTTGTTTGAGCGACCACGGCCGGCGCGTATCGGCGCGAAGCATGTCGGCGCAGTGATTGGACTCGACCGCGAGTATATCCACTTCGCGGATACGCTCGTGAATGTGCTGCGGCGTGTGGCCGAGGTCGGTGAGCCACGCGAGACGGCGCCGTGGCGAAAAAAGATCGTCCGCGCCGGTGGCGAAGAGAAAACCGACGGGATCCTGCGCATCGTGCGGCACGGAAAAGCTTTCGACTTCGAGGTCGCGGAAACGAAAGCGCGCGCCGGTTTCGAAGAGTTGCCAGTCCACGCGAAATTCGAGGCGTTGCTGGAGCACGCGCGCGGTCGCGGGATTGGCGAAAACCTTGATGTGCGGATAACGATGCAGTCCGTTCACGAGCGCGGCGTGATCGCCGTGTTCATGCGTGAGGAAAACGGCGTCGATCGCGTCGAGCGATTCGCCGACGCTGGCGAGCAGGGTGGCGGTTTTGCGTGGAGAAAAACCGCCGTCGACGAGCACGCGGGTCTCGGCCGAGCGCAGCAGAGCGCAATTGCCCGTACTGCCGCTGCCAAGGATACAAAACTTCATGCTCATCGTCGCCGGGTGTGGAAGCACCGCGGGGCGGTCTTGGCAAGACGGAGCTCGTTGCGAATTTGACCCGGACGGGCGAGTGCCTTTGGCTGGCGCACTTATGTCCGCCGAAAATTCCGCAGCCAGCTCCGCCGGGCGTCCCTCCAGCCGCTCGTTGCCGGGTGTGGTGCTGGTGACCCGACAGGTGCATTTCAACGCCGCTCACCGTCTGCATAATCCGGATTTCGACGAGGCGTGGAATCGCGAACGTTTTGGCATGTGCAACAATCCGCACTGGCACGGACATAACTACGTCCTGGAAGTGACCGTGAAAGGCCGGCCCGATCCGCACACGGGCTTCATCGTCGAACTCGGCGATTTGAAGCGCTTGTTGATGGAGACGATCGTGGAGCGCTGCGATCATCGGAACCTCAATGTCGAAGTGGATTTTCTCCGCGGCATCCTCCCGACGACGGAAAATCTGGTGATCGCGTTTTGGAACGAAATCGCGCCGCGGCTCAAAGGCGCGACGTTGCATTGCGTGCGTTTGTTTGAGACGCCGCGAAATTTCGCCGAGTATTACGGACCCGACGCCGGCTGAACATTTTCCGGACGCGGTTTGCGACCGGTGAGCGCGGTTATCGTCCCCCCGCGCCGAAACGAAAAACGACCATGAAAAAAAAGCCCATGTATCTGCACCGCTCGGCCGATGGCACGCCGCCGAAAATCGCGCGGAAATACGATGCCTCGTTTAAGCCCGATGCGAAATATCGCGCGTCGATGCCCGACATGATGGAGGCGGCGCAGGATGCGATTCAGGGCGCGAATGTGCCGATCCAACAGGTCGGCGTGCATAATTTCCGCCTGCCGCTGAAGTTTCGCACGAAGTCGCGCGAAGTGCTCACGCTCGAGGCGAGCGTGACAGGGACGGTGTCGCTCGAAGCCGAACTGAAAGGCATCAACATGAGCCGCATCGTGCGCTCGTTTTATGAACACAAGGATGACGTGTTCACGGGCGAGTGGATGGGACGCATCCTGCGCGCGTATCTGAAGAAAGTGGAGAGCAAGGATGCGCGGCTGAAGATCCGGTTTTCGTATCCCATGCTGCAGCGCAGCCTGCGCAGCGGTTTGGATGGCTATCAGTTCTACAACGTCGCTTTCGAAGGCGTGATGACGCGCGACGGGGCTTACCGCCGTTTCATTCATTTCGATTTCGTATATTCGTCGGCGTGTCCGTGCTCCGCGGAGTTGTCGGAACACGCGCGCGATGTACGCGGCGCGTATACGGTGCCGCATTCACAACGCAGCAAAGCGCGCATCATCGTCGAGGAAACCGAGGGTGAAAAAATCTGGATCGAAGACATTCACGCGCTGTGCGAGCGCGCGTTGCAGACGGAGACGCAGGTGATGGTGAAGCGCGAAGACGAGCAGGCGTTTGCCGAGTTGAACGGCGCAAATCTGAAGTTCGTCGAAGATGCGGCGCGTTTGCTCTATCGGGAGTTCGATCGCGAGAAGCGCGTGAAGGATTTCCTCATCGCGTGCGCGCATTTCGAATCGCTGCATTCGCACGACGCCGTGAGCGTGATCTGCAAAGGCGTGAAGGGCGGTTTCGTCGCCGACTTCATGAACTTCGAGTCGCTGTTGTGCTGAGGGTTTGGCCGCGATCGAAACGCGAATGCATGCACCCGGGCGGTAGGAGTGAACGAGCCGCGTTGTGCGTGCGAAGCGTTTGATCGAGTTCCCGAGAGGAAACCGCTTCTAGCTTTTATGAAGAAACCGGTCGTATTGATCACAGGTGCATCGCAAGGCATCGGCGCGGCCATCGCGCGTGTATTCGCGCGGCAACTACCGGGCGTGAAGCTCGCGTTGGTGGCGAGAACGGCGCGCACGCTGGAGAAAGTCGCGGAGCAATGCCGCGCACTCGGCGCGGGCGATGTCGCGGTTTTCCCCGGTGATGTGAGCGTGGAAGCCGATGTGGAGGCGATCCGGGCTGCGGTGATAAAACGGTTTCGGGCCGTCGATGTGTTGATCAATAACGCGGGCACATTTCGTCCGGCGCTGTTCGCGGCGACGAGTGTGGAGGCGTTCGATCAGCAGATCGCGTCGAATCTGCGCAGCGTGTTCTTGATGTCGCGCGCGTTTGTGCCGGCGATGGCGGCGCGTGGACGCGGTGATGTGTTCAACATGAGCTCTATCGCGGGACTCGACGCATATCCGAGCAGCGCGGCGTATTGCGCGGCGAAGTTTGGCGTCACCGGTTTGAGCAAAGTGATGCGCGCAGAGCTGCGCGACAAAGGCGTGCGCGTGTGTTGTGTGCATCCCGGTGCGACGTGGTCGCCGTCGTGGGCGAAAAGTGGCGAAGTGAAACCGGGCCGCATCATGCGCGCAGAGGACGTGGCGCAGGCGTTTTTCGACATTTATCGACTGGGACGGCGCACGGTGGTCGAGGAAATCGTGCTGCGGCCACAGCTTGGCGATCTCTGATCCGGGAAAAACTTGCCGCTTGGGCGGACGTTTCTTGCAGCCTGCAAGAACGCGATTTTTTACGTCATGCCAAATGCAAGGTTGTTAACCGGGGTGAAGCCCTTATGTTGTTTGTAAGTTATTGATTGATAATAGAAAATTTTGACGGGCGACCGTTGGCATAGGCATCGCTTAAAGGGTGGCAGATATGAATACAGCCAACGCCATCGGATTCTTTCTTCTGGGTACGGTCATGCAGGTGCTGCCGTGGATGAACGGCGCCGGTTATGATCCCAGCAGCTCGCAGACGCTCTGGCTCCATTTTATGGGGGCGGTTACCGGCCTCGTTGGAGGTAGCTATTTGCTGAACCAAGTCTGGCGCGAGACCAGCGCCTATGTGGCTCAGCTTGCGGCCCGTCGTCTCGAAGCTCGCGAACGTCTTGCCCAAGCTCGTCCGCGCGAAGTGCCGCTCGGTGGCGTGCGTGTGACTTTCTAAACTTAATGCCGTAGTTGAAGGCGCGTGCGGAATCCGCACGCGCCTTTTTTTTGGGCAGGCTTAGTCGTCCGGGGGCGGAGCGCCGTCCGCTGGCAGGCTTCAGGGGGTTGCGGGCGGGCCGCCGGCGATCCCGAGCTGGCGACGCAGGTAATGCGTCATTTCGCGAAGGATATCGGGATCAAGGGTGACTTTGTGTCCGCGCGGTGTGCGCTCCATCATGAAAACGGTGTCGTTGCCAAGTTCGGCGAGTCGTTGCCGAAGCACTTTCATCTGATGAAGCGCATCGGGCGCTTCGGTAATGTTGATGGTGAGGAAGAGCGGCTTTGTCGGTGTTTGCAGATAATCGAGCGCTCCCTGACGCCGCCAAATGTCGAGGTGTGTCTCGCGCGGTCCCCACGCCTGCTCGTAGCGCGGAATCATGTGATCGGTTTCCAGGAGATCGAGATAAGTGAAACGACCGGACATCACCACGGCGGCTTGGATGGCGCTGCTTTCGTCCGTGTGTTCACCGTGTCCTTCGAATTCAGGCATGCCTTCGGTGGTGAGGAGCATCAACGCCATGCCGCTTCCTCGGGAGAAACCGGCGGCGCCGATGCGGTCGCTCAGACCGAGTGATTTTAGCTCGGCGCGGAGCGTGCGGACCGCAGCTTTGATTTTCCACGCCGAGTCGGGCATCGCATCGAGGCCTTTGTAAGGCGGGGCTACCGGATGATCGGCCATCGCAACGCTGAAGCCGTCCGTCGCGAGCCCATCGAGAAGGGTATCGCTGCAAATCGAAAGCGATGTGTTGCCCATGCGATCGCGGTTATCGCAGGAAAACTCGAGCACGCATCCCGGCGATTGTGGCGAGATGCCGGATGGATAAATCAGATCGAACGCGAGCGTGCGGCCGTCAGCGCGATAGAAAACGACATCGCGTTTGAGGCGGTGTCCCGACGGCACGACGTACACGCGCGTGTGATCGATCGGTTGATCGGCGAGGAGCTTACGCGCGCGAAGATCGTCGCGCAGTTTGCCGAGATCGCGATTGAGCCACGGCGTGCGCGCGTCGGGATGCTGCTCGTAGTCGAGGACCGCTACAAAATGCCCGCTCGCGCGCAGCTCGGCGATGAGCGTGTCATCCGACTCCGCACCGATCCGCGGCGCAGCGAGGTTTTGCAGATAAAACACCAGCGGTGCGGGTGCGGATTCCGCGAGCGCATCGCGGGGCGGAAGCAAACGGATGGCTCGCTCGGGAATATCGAGCGTGCTGGACCACGCGATCGCCTCGGGCGGATTTGCGTGGATGGATGCGGTGAGCGCCGCAAGGACGCCGGCGAGAAAGGCAAAAGCTGGGAAACGCATGCGCGGCCGCGGAGAACGGCCGGCCCGATTTTCACAACGACGTCGCGCGTGTCGAGCGAGCTGCTCGCAACGCGCGTGTGTTTTTAGTGCACCAAGTGCAGTCGGGAAGAAGGGGATGCCGACGCGTGAATAGTTCGCGTGTTGGCGGACGCAGGGGATTGGACGCTGTTCGATTGTGTGGGCGTGGTTGGAGTCGCGAGGAAAGGAAAATACGCGCGGATAATGGCATAGACGCTGACGTCCGGTGCGTTCGACGGAGTTGAGTTCATGTGGTCCGGTGTGTGTATTCAAAAATTAACTACGCGACGGTTGCGCGATCAGGGCGTGATCACGGTGCCTTGCGGGGCGACGGCGGGCGCGAGTGGAGTGTCGGACAAAGTGAAGCGAAGCGTGCCGCTGGTGTTGGCTTGCGCGGCACTGAAGGTGAAGCGCAGCGCCGACGAGGACGGCGTGATCGACGATGTGAATTGTGTGCCTTGCGAATGCGCGAGGCGTGCGGAAGGCGTCGAAGTCGTGGGCAATTCATAGACGCTCACGACGACATCGATGGGTGAAGCGACCTGGTAGTAGAGCGTCTGGCCGGGTGTCACAGCGACGTCCTGACTCGGACTTACTTGGAGATTTTGAGCGCCTGTGCTGGCGCGGACCTGCGTGTTTCCGATGGGGATCTCATACGTTACGGGATACGCGACTGCAGGGCGGGGCGGAGTGGACGGAGCGACGCACGCGGTGAGCGCGAGCAGGCTCAGGACGGGCATGGCGGTAACGAAGGCGCGGGGCAGATAGTTGGTTTTCATAAAACAAAGTGATGCCGCTCCTTTGTTTGCTATCGATGTGCCATGCGGCTGGGACGTTCCGTTTGTTGCTTGCCGCTAAAAGCTTACGAGTCTCGTCGATTTTGCGCGCATCGCAAAGCGGCGCGAATTGCAGGCCGCTAAAGAACGCACGCGTGCAGTTTGCGCGGCGAAAAGGCGTGCAGTTGATCGCGCGTGAGCGAGTCAGCGCGGGTCTTTCTTTTTGCTGCGATGGTCGTGGATGAAGATGTTCAATACCAACCAAAATCCGCCGGCGGCGGCGGCGAGAAAACAGACGATCGCGAGCGAAGGATAACCGAGCAGACGCGACGGCGTTTCGATGCGCATCATCAGTGCGGCGCCGACGATCAGGGCGGCGAGGATGAGGCCGCAGGTGATGCGATTGGCTATCTTCTGCATGCCGTCGACGAATGGCTTCGCGTCGTTCGCTTTCACTTTCACTTCGAGCTCGGAGTTGGCGACGACGTCCATGATGCGATTGAGACGCGCGGGCAGGTTGGTGACAAAGTCCTTCATCTCGAGCAGCGTGCTGAAGGCGTTGCCCTGAGTGAGGTCTTTGCGGACTCGCTGCGCCATGAGCGCGGAAGCTTCTTCACGAACCGTGGCGTTGGGATCGAAATCGGGATCGAGGATGCGACCGACCTCGTCGAGTTGGAGCAACGTTTTGCCGAGCAAAGTAAGTTCGCCGGGCACGTAGAGACCGCTCTCGTGTGCGCTGCGGCTCAGATCAAGGAGCGAGCGGCCGACATTGAGTTGTTCGAGTCCTTGATCGCGCCGAACCGCGACGAGCTGACCGATGCGTCGTCGAAACTCGAGCGCGTTGAAGTCGTCGAGTTTTTCGCTGAGCCGCACGACGATCTCCGCGGCCTCCTCGCCTTTGCCATCGCTGACCGCGAGGATGAGTTTGAGCAGGTTTTCCTGCATGGCGGCGCCGGTGTGACCGACCATGCCGAGATCGAGCAGCGCGACGCGATGATCGTCCGTGACGAAGACATTTCCGGGGTGCGGATCGGCGTGGAAAATCCCGTCGACGAGCACTTGTTTCAGATACGCTTTAAACAAATCCGCCGCGAGCGAATGCGTGCCGGAGATCTCGAGTCGTGCCAGCGGACCGAGTTTGGTGATCTTGCGGCCGCGCACGAAATCCATCGTGAGCACCGTGCCTGTGCAGTAGTCGGGAATCGGCTGCGGGATTTGAATCGATTCGAACGCGGCGAGATTCTCGCCGACCTTGATAAGGTTTTGCGCTTCGCGCTCGTAGTTGAGCTCCTGAACAATGGTGGTGCGGAATTCTTCGAGGACGTTGACGAAGCGATAGCGTTTCCCGACCGCGGTGTGCTTGTCGAAAAACGCGGCGATCTCCGCCAACACTTCGAAGTCTTCGGCGATTTGCTGACGAATGCCCGGACGCTGCACCTTCACGGCGACTAGGCGCCCATCGCGCAACGTGGCCATGTGAACTTGGCCAAGCGAAGCCGCGGCGAGTGGCTCGGGCGAGAAATACGAAAACGCCTTCGAGATGCGCACGCCGAGCTGCGTCGTGATGATCTGCTCCACGTCTTCGTACGGGAACGGTTTCACCTTATCCTGAAGCCGCGACAGCGCCTGGATGTAACCGGGGGGAAGCAAATCTGGGCGGCCCGCGAGTACCTGGCCGAGCTTCACGTAGGCAGGCCCCATCGCCTCCAGATCATCGGCGAGTTGTTCGGGCGAGCCTTTGGCGGACGAGTCTTCCGGCAGGGCGTTCAACTCAAACGCATCTTCCGTCGTCATCTGACGAACGAGGTCAGAACGTCCGTAGCGCCAGAGGAGCGTGGCGATTTCTTTGTAGCGTTTGAGATGTGTGGCGGAAAATTTCATAGAGCCGGAGTTTGATGTGCGGGGCGGACACGGAGTTGTGGGAGGAGTTCGCCACGACGCGGCGCCGACGAGCGCGCACGGGCGAATTTTATCCGTCGCAGTTGACGTCGCTGAAACGCGCGTAGCTTGAGAGCGCTCGCCGGAAGACGTGACGACAACGCATTCGCGGCGCAGTGTTTTCACCATGTTTCGAGCAGCTAAAGACGCGCTCGCCGGAAAATCCGCGCGAGTCTACCTCAACGACATGCTGGCGCGCTATGGCCGGCTCGAAGATCTACGCATCGACTCGAAGCGCGGACGTATGGAGATGAGTTGTCTGCTGCACGGTGAGAGTGAGCCGCTGCGCATTGAGATTGGTCGCTACGTGATCGAAGATCGCGACGGAGAAAAAATGCTGCGCTTGGCCGATTGCCACTGCTCACGGTTGTGGGTGCAGAATCTCCTGAACGATTACGCGGAGCAGAAGGCGTTTCCGCTGCCCGCATGGGCGGCGGCGGCGTTGAGCTGAACGCGGCATTGTGCAGTCAGGCCGCGAACACTGCGTTGCAGAAACGCACCGATGAAGCGTGCGAGAAATAAACGACGGCGCGCAAACAATCACAGAACGTCTTGATGTGGCGAGACGCACGACGCGCGAGCCGTCGATCGACCGCAATGGCACGCACTAAGCGAAGACAGAGGCAAACCTCGCCGCGCTGCGCCTCTGCGGCGTCGGCTAACCTCAAAAACGTTTCCTATGATACTCGCTACACTTCTTCCGTTTGCCGCCATTGGTTGGTCGCTCTTGTACCTGCTTTTCGGCGGCGGTTTGTTGGGCGCGATCGTGCTCTTTGTCGTCCTGCGTCTGCTCGGAAAATAACAGGCGCTTTCGCCGCCATGCCATCGATCGCTCTCATGGAAAGCGCCGGTGCCGCCGCGAAATCCGCGGGATTGCGCTACGTCACCGACGAGTTGCCCGGCATTGGCCGAGTGCCGTCGGGACGCGCGTTTCGTTATGTCGATGCCGCCGGCAAAACGGTGAAAGACGAGACGACGCTCGCGCGAATTCGCAGTCTCGCGATCCCGCCTGCATGGACCGATGTGTGGATTTGCCCGCAAGCCAATGGTCACCTGCAAGCGACCGGGCGGGATGCACGCGGACGGAAACAACACCGCTATCATCCCGATTGGCGCGAGGTGCGTGATGAAGCGAAGTACGAACGCATGCTCGCGTTTGGCCGCGCGTTGCCACGTATGCGTCAACGGGTGCGACGCGATTTGCGGCGTCCTGGTTTGCCGCGCGAGAAGGTTCTGGCCGCGGTGACGCGTTTGCTCGAGACGACGCTCATCCGCGTGGGCAATGAAGAATACGCGAAACAAAACGGTTCGTTTGGTTTGAGCACGCTGCGCGATCGGCATGTGAAAGTGCGCGCGGGCACGATGCGTTTTCAATTCCGCGGCAAAGGCGGCAAACAGCACGAGATCGATCTGCACGATCCGCATCTCGCGAAGATCGTGCGCGAGGCGCAGGACCTGCCGGGGCAGACGCTCTTTCAGTACGATGACGAAGAAGATGGCGTGCAGCGGATCGCCTCCGAAGACATCAACGCGTATTTGCGCGAGATCGGCGGCGAGGAATTTTCTGCGAAGGATTTTCGCACGTGGGCGGCGACAGTGTTGGCCGCCGAAGCGTTGTTGGAGTTCGAGCCTTTCATGACGCCCGCCGAGGCGAAGAAAAACATGCTCGGCGCGATCAAGCGCGTGGCCGAACGCTTGGGCAACACACCCGCGATCTGTCGCAAATCCTACATCCATCCGCTCGTGCTGAACGGTTATCTCGATGGATTGACGGTGAAGGTGCTCAAGACCCGCGCCGATCGTGTGCCGCGCCACAGCCTCACGCCGATGGAGCGCGCGGTGTTGAATTTTTTGCGCCGTCAACTCGGCGCCGCGTCGAAACGCGCGGAGCGCAAAGGCACTTCTGTCCGGCTAGGGAGAAAATCATCACGCGCGCGATCATCGCGCGCACGCACCAACCGACTTCGGTCATCAACCTCCTAGATTCTATGAATACCAACCAAGGAAAAATCATCCTCAACGGACAGGGCTCAGGCGGCATCACGGGTGCCGATGTCGATCGACGTGCGCGCGAGCTCGCTTCGATCGAGGGACGCAGCGGGCATCCCACCGCGGAAGATCGTGAAAGAGCGATCGCGGAACTCACCGGCGAAAACGTGAAACCCACGCTCAACGACGATGGCCAAAGCACCGGCGCGATCTCGCGCGATCCATCGGAGTCGCCTGCGTTTCATGAGAACCAAAAAGGTCCCGTGCAGGACATCGATGAACAAGAAGCGGTCGAACGACTAGCGCTCGAAGGCGTTGAGGAAGCCCAGCACGAGCAGATGGTTGCCGCCCGCAACAAAACGCGTCGCGGTCACTGAGTTTTGGGGCGTTGTTTGCGCGCCTTATCGCGCAGCCGTGGCGGGTCGGGAAAACCAGCGCGTCCAGTGTAGTTGTCCGCCCACTACACCGAGCAACGTGCCGGCGTAGGCATCGACCGCGACATGCTGTTTAATTGCTAGCGTGGAATAGACGATGCCGAGCGCCCATGCCCAGTTGCCCACGTGCAAAACCGCACGTGCGCGGAGTTCACGCAGCGTTTCGTCAAAACGAAGCGCTGTGAACACCGCGAAGGCGACATGGAGCGACGGACAGGCGTTGCCGGCGGCGTCGACGGTTTTGAGAAATTCGAAACCAGGATAGCGTGCCCAATCGATCGGCAGCGTCGGGATCATCGTGGGGAAAAACAAAAAGATCCCGAGTCCCACGATCGCCACGCCGCCTGCTTCCCAGCCCAGAGCGTAGAGTTTGCGTTTGTCCGCGATAGCGATCGGCGCAATCGGCACGTAGATCCACAGTGAGAGGTAGATCACGAGTGCATAGGGATTAAACGCGATCACATGATCGAGCCAAGTGACCGGCATCACGGTGACGGGAAAAATGGGAGCCTTCAGCAGGCGGAAGTACGCGATGAAGAAAACCGTGATGAATGCGCTGATGCCGACGGTCTTGAGCAACCAATGCTGACGCATGCGGGCGCCGAGTTGTCGAAGATCCGTGGCCGCGGTGGAGGTTGAAGGGAGAGGAAGTGTGGAGAGAGGCAAGTGGAGGCCGACAGGCAGTCAGCTGGTGATGAGCAGGACAAGTTTTTCGCCGTGTGTCGTCATGCCGGGAAGCATCCGAGGTGCCGAGCCGTGGACGCCCCGATGGCGCATCTTCGGCGCAGCGGTAGGTTGTGGAATGGGTTACTTATTAGCCATCGGCTTACTCGTGGTGCTGGGCATCGTGCTGTTTGTGCTCGCGGCGTCTCGCAGCCGTCACGCGACGAGTGGACGGGTCTCGTCGCATGGTCAGGCGATCTTGCGCGAACAGCCCTCGGCGGATGAGCCGACGCCTGGACGTTCGGCGATGGCGACTCCGGAAGAGCGAGAAGGCGCACAAAAACGCACGCCGCCCGCGTGAACCGCGGCGAGCGACGCGGAGACTCGAGCTGGTTTGCGTAGGGGGAAACTCACGCGACGCGCCACGGTTCGGGTATGAACTCGTAACGATCGCGAGCGACCGCGCGAACGTATCCGAGCGAGGGAAACGGAAGATGTCCGCTGAAGATGCGCACGCGGTCGGCGGCGGCGCGATCAAGCAGGCGCTTGCGCGTGGCGACGGCGGTTTCTGGTTCGGTGTCGAAACGAATCGCCCAATCCGGTCGCGCGAACGAAATCGCGTGATGATGCACGACGTCCACGAGATGGAGCAGTTGTTCGTTGCCCGAGGTGAATGAGAGCGCGATGTGACCGGGCGTGTGACCGGGAGCATCGATGATCTCGAGGCCTTCGATGAGTGAATCGCCGGCTTTCACACGTTCGAACTTGATCGCCTGCAGATGTGCGCGCGCGCCGGCGATGGTCTCTTGTTTTTCCTGATCCGAAATTACCGAGAGCGGAAGCGCAGGCGATGAGCCCATCCAGAAATCGTATTCGCGGCGGCCGATGAAATGACGCGTTTTGGAAAACCCCGGCGAGCCGTTGGCGTCGAGCAAGCCGCCCATGTGATCGCCGTGTGCGTGCGTGAGAATGACGGCGGTGATGTCGCTCGGCTTCACGCCGGCCGCCGCGAGTTGGCCCGCGAGTTGACCGCCGGCTGCGCCGAAGAGATTTCCGCAACCGGCATCGATCAACACGAGCTCGGATCCCATGCGCACGAGCAAGACATTGAACACGAGCCGGGCGATATCGCGAGGCACGAAAGCGCGATGCAGCTCTTCGCCGACATCATCGGCCGAGTAGCCGGGCCACATGGCGACTTGCGTGAGCGGAGCGGTGAAGCCGCCGTCGACAAAGGCGATCGCTTCGAAGCTGCCGATCGAAAAACGATAAAACGCAGGCTGCCGTAACGGTTGCGCGGACGGCGTGGTTTCCTGAGCGCGAGCCGCCGCAGGAAGCGTCAGCGAAGCGATGCCGGCGATCCCAAAGAAACGCAGCGCATCGCGTCGAGTGAGCGAAGAAACGGACTGAGAGCGGGATGGGGGAGTTTGCAGCATAGACGACGGACGGTAGTCAAAACCGCGTGTGGCGCAATGGGACATGCGTTTCGATGGGTACGTGGACCTCATCGGGCGCCAGCGGCTCGAAGTGTTTTTTGAGAAGATCGTAGGTGGCCGGCGCGATGAAAAGACTGCCGCGCAGATCGGTATTACGATTTTGGATACGCGCGCGGGCGGTCGCTTCGTCGCAGAAAACTGAATACAGGCGATGGGTCGCGCCGGCGGCATGAACGGCGCTACGGATGGCATCGCGTTCCGCGCGTTTCCAGAAACCGTAGTCCAGAATCGCATCGCGTCCGCTGCGAACAAGCGCCTGCCAGGCGGAGTCGAGCTCAGCCAGGATGATCGCGTGGTGCGCAGCGAAATGTTCAGCCGGCGGATCGATCCCGTGACGCGCGGACATCACCTCATCTGGCGAGAAACGTATGGCGCCCGTCGCGCGCTCCAGTTGACGCGCAAAGGTTGTTTTTCCCACGCCGAGAAATCCATGGATGAGGTGGACGATTGGCATGGGGCGGGAGAAACGAGTTGGTCGCAGCTAACGTGCCGTACGTGCGGGGCTGCCGACGTAGTCGGCGGTGGCGCTGGTGAGGCCGGCGCGGCGGCAGTCGGGACAGAGGCGGGCGTCGGGATCTTCGGCAATGGCTTCCTCGGACACGACGATCAGTTTGTGACAAGGATCGTGGAGGCAGTTGATGACATTGCGTGTGGGGCGGCCGGTGTGTTCGCAGCGCCCGATCGGTTCCTTCGGTTCTGGAGTGCCGACGGGGATCGTCATGCGATCGTCGAAAACAAAACAATCGCCCTCCCAATGTGCGTCGCCCACCTGTGCGCCGTAGGTGACGATGCCGCCTTCGAGTTGGAAGACGTTTTTGAAACCGGCCTGGCGGAAAAGCGCGGAGGCTTTTTCGCAACGGATGCCGCCCGTGCAATACATGAGGACGGTTTTGTCCTTCAGTTCTGAATACTGCGGAAGGACGCGCGGGAGATCGCGGAAGTTTTCGATGGGCGGGGTGATGGCGCCTTTGAAGCGGCCCACGGCGGATTCGTAGCGATTGCGCACATCGAAAAGGACCACGTCTTCCTCCTCGATCATGCGTTTCCATTCCGCCGGCGGCAGATGCGGCGCGGTGTCGCGGGTGGGATCGAGTTCGTCGCCCGCGCCGAGCGTGACGATCTCGCGGCGGACTTTTATTTCGAGACGACGAAACGGCTGCGTTTCCGCGTGGCTGATCTTGAAAACGATATCGGAAAACTCCGGCAGCGCGTGCAGCGCTTGCTGATATGCGGACGTGGCTTCGGCGGTGCCTGCGAGTGTGCCGTTGATGCCCTCGGTGCCGATGAGGATGCGTCCGCGCAGGCCGAGCGATTCGCAGAGTTCGCGTTGTGCGCGAACGAGCGCCGCGGGATCGTCGATGCGGACGTATTTGTAATAAAGGAGAACCGTGAGACGGGCGGGCATGGATCGAAACAACACGCGCGGCGGTGAAAAACGCGCCGCGTGATCTGAACCTGAAAGCGAAACGCGTGCTCAGCCGATGGAGAGCAGCTCGACTTCGAAGATGAGCGTGGCGTTGGGCGGGATGGCGCCGGGGAAACCGTGAGCGCCGTAACCGAGATGCGGCGGGATGGTGAGTTTCACTTTGTCGCCGATGTTCATCTGCGCGACACCGATGTCCCAACCTCCGATGACCTGTCGGGCACCGAGAATGAAGGTGAACGGTTCGTCGCGATCGACGGAGCTGTCGAACTTGGTGCCGTCGGTGAGCCAGCCGGTGTAATGAACGGTGACGGCTTCACCTTTCTTGGGAGCGCGGCCGGTGCCGGTAGTGAGTTTTTCGATCTGAAGTTCGGAGGAGGACATGAAGCGTGCTGTTTTCCCGGGAGCTGGCGGGGAAGGCGAGACGGGAAATCTCGCGATGATCAAGCCTCCGGTGGAGGCGGCGGCGTGCCGGGCGCGCGGATCTTGCGGATGGCCGGACGTGTATTCGGAAGGCGGATACCGTCTTCTTCGATGAGAATGACGCGGTCGCGATAGAGTGCGCCGATGGCTTGCTTGAAGGCTTTTTTGCTCACGCCAAATGTCTCGCGAATCGACTCGGGCGGAGAAGCGTCGTTGAGCGGAAGACGTCCGCCGGCGGCCGCGAGTTCGTCGAGGATGCGGCGGGCGAGAGGAGCGACGCGTTGATAGCCCGGTTCGTCGAGCGTGAGATCGATTTTGCCGTCGTCGCGCACCGCGTGGATGTAGGCGGTGAGTTTTTCGCCGATCGCGGGTATGTGCGGAAGACCGCGACGATAGAGCAGGCCGCGGTGCGTGTCTTCGACGATGGCTTTGAAACCGAGTTCGGTTTCGCCGTAGATGAGCGCCTGCACCGCCTGCCCATCGCGATAGTCGGGAGGAGTGCGATGCAAGTGACGCTCGAGACGCGTCGTGGCGACGATGCGATCGGTGCGCGGGTCGATAAACACATGCGCGATGACCCAGTCGCCGACGCGCACGGGCTTCGCTTGCTCGCGCATGGGCAGCAAGAGGTCTTTGCTGAGACCCCAATCGAGAAAAGCGCCGACGCGCGGGTTGATGCTGGTGACGCGGAGGAATGCGAACTCGCCGACTTGCGCGTGCGGAGTTTCGGTGGTGGCGACGATGCGATCTTCGGAGTCGCGGTGCACGAACACCTGAAACGCTTCTCCTGCGAGCGTGCCGCGAGGGACGTAGCGACCAGGCAGGAGGATTTCGCCGAGTTCGCCGCCGTCGAGAAAGACGCCGGGCGTGGCGATGCGGTTGACGCGAAGAGTGGCGATGGTGCCGAGACGAGCCATGAACGATGCAGGATGACCGCCTGTCGCGGAGTTGAGGAGGGAAATATGCGGAAAGATGAACAAGATTTCCGCGTTGCAACCAAACGAGTTCGCGCGGGAGGCGCATCCTGTGTACGTATCACGCGATATGTCCGCTCACACGCACAGCTCGACGATGGAATCAGCAAACTCCGGTGATGCCGCTCTGCAGCCGGTGTACATGGGATTACCGCACGAGCGGGTGCTGAGGCCGCGCTTCTGGGTGGCGCTGGTACTGACGATTCCCGTGATGGCGCTCGCGATGGGCGAGATGGTGTTTCCCGCGCTTATCCAAAAAGTGGATACACTCGCGCACGGACTGAACGGGTGGCTGCAATTCGCGCTGACCACGCCGGTGTTTTTCTGGAGCGGCCGGTTCTTTATTCGGCGCTGGTGGAAATCGATTCGTGAACGGGACACCAACATGTTCACGCTCACGGTGACGGGCACCGGCGCGGCTTATTTCTACAGTGCGGCGGCGGTGATTTGGGGCGACCATTTCCCGGCCGCGCTGCGTGGTGAGCACGGAGCCCCGCTGTATTTCGAAGCCGCGGCGGTGATCACGACGATCGTGTTGCTGGGGCAGATTTTGGAACAGCGCGCGCATGCGCGCACCGACGCGGCGATTCGCGCGCTGATGGCACTGGCGCCGAGCATCGCGCATCGCGTGACGGACGACGGACGTGAAGAAGACGTGCCGCTGGATCAAGTCGTGCAAGGCGACATCTTGCGCGTTCGGCCTGGCGAAAGCGTGCCGGTCGATGGTGTGGTGGTTTCGGGTGCGAGCAGCGTGGATGAATCGATGCTCACGGGCGAAGCGGAGCCGATGGATAAAACGGCAGGCGACCCGGTGAGCGCGGGAACGTTGAACACGACGGGCACGTTTACTCTGAGAGCGGAACGTGTGGGCGCCGAGACCTTGCTCGCGCAAATCATCCGGCTCGTCGAAGAAGCGCAGGAAAGCGAACCGCCCATCGCGCGTCTCGCCGATCGTGTATCCGCAATCTTCATACCGCTGGTGCTGGCGGTGGCGCTGATCACGCTGGCGATCTGGTGGTGGGTGGGGCCGGAGCCGGCGTTCCTGCATGGATTGTTGAATGCGGTCGCGGTGCTGATCATCGCATGTCCGTGTGCGCTGGGACTGGCGACGCCGGTGGCGTTGGTGACGGGAATCGGTCGCGGCGCGCAAGCGGGCGTGTTGGTAAAAGACGCGGCGGCGTTGGAACGGCTGTCGTTGGCCACGACATTGTTGATCGATAAAACCGGCACGTTGACCGAGGGAAAACCGCGCGTGGTGGGCATCTATGCGACGACGGGTTTTTCGGAGGAGCGGTTGCTGCGTTTCGCCGCAGCGGCTGAAAGCGCGAGCGAACATCCATTGGCGCGCGCCATCGTCGCGGCGGCGCGCGAGCGAAACGTGGAGGTTCCGGCGGTGGAGTCGTTTTCAGCCGAACCGGGCGCTGGCGTGACGGCACGAGTGGACGGACATCTCGTGTATGTTGGCCGCGTGAAAGGAGAGCCGCTGCGGGCTACGGCGGGAGCCGAACCGCGTACATTGGTTTCTGTCGCGATCGATGATCTGGTGATCGGCGAAATCGCGTTGGCAGATGCCCTCAAGGAAACCACGCCGGCGGCCGTCGCGGAATTGCGGCGGTTGGGCCTGCGCGTCGTGATGGTTACCGGCGATCGCGAAGCGGTGGCGCGCCCGATTGCCGCTGCGCTTTCGTTGGAGGAAGTCCATGCGGGGGTGACGCCTGCGCAGAAACAAAGTCTGGTCCGCGAGCACCAGAAGCGGGGAGAGCGCGTGGTTTTTGCCGGAGACGGGTTAAACGACGCCCCGGCATTGGCCGCGGCCGATGTCGGCATCGCCATGGGCGACGGCACGCATGTCGCCATCGAAAGCGCGGGCTTGGTGCTCGTGAAAGGAGATCTCCAGGCGATCGTGCGTGCCGTGCACCTCAGTCGCGCGGTCCTTAAGACGATCCGCCAAAATCTATTTTTGGCATTCTTCTACAATGGGTTGGGGATTCCGGTGGCCGCAGGCGTGCTTTATCCATTCTTCGGATGGCTCCTGAATCCGATGATCGCCGGTGTCGCGATGAGTTTGAGTTCGATCAGCGTGGTTGCCAACGCGCTGAGCCTACGACGGCAGCGGCTGTGAATATTTCATAACGCACTTGGAAACTAGAGAGAGGCCTCGTGCGCCGAGGCCTCAACCCGCGTGTGTATTTAATTAAGGGAACCGTCGGTTGCCGTTAATAGAGTTTGGCTTATTATCAAAACAACGGGTACTAATTACGGAATTCGTACTGTTTGATTTTCTCGGGACTCGCTTCTTACGCACCTGCGCAAGAGCGTCCGCCCGAACCCTACCCCGAGCGGCACCTGCAACAGGGACCCACACCTCCCGGTTTCAATCACTGCTCGAGTAACCCAACTCATCTGGATTCTACTCCAGTTGGAGAAAACCCAAACTATGAACACGAAAATCCCCCGTCGACAGCTACGTCGACTGCTTGCGGCGCACATGCTTGCGCTATCGGCCTCTTCGCTGGTCTATGCCCAGCAGGTGAGCCCGGAACCGTTGCCCTCCGCCACGAACAGCCAGAACCCGGTTGACGTGCCCAGCGAGGACGAAGTGATCATCCTCTCGCCCTTCACGGTTTCGACGAACAAAGATCAGGGCTATTTCGCTGCCAACACCTTGGCCGGCAGCCGCATGAACACGAACATTGCGGATTTGGGCGCCTCGATCTCGGTTATCACGCTCCAGCAGATGGAGGATACCGCTTCGACGGATATCAATGATATCTTCCGTTACGAGGTGAATACGGAAGGTTCGATGACTTATACACCGGGTACGCAAAGCATGCGTAACGACGGTATTCTTGACGTGAATGCCGGTGGTACCCGAGGCAACGCTCTCGAGTCTTACACCAACGCAGGAGCTAATCGTGTTCGTGGTCTTGGTGCGCCCAGCTCCGCGGTAAACTATTATCCTGCGATTGGCGCTGTGCCGTTCGATTCCTATAATACCCAATCGGTTGAAATCAGCCGCGGGCCGAACTCGATGCTTTTCGGCCTCGGAAGCCCCGCGGGTATTGTTAATCAAAGCACGGCTCAGGCGCAGTTGAACAAGCGTTCCGCCCAGGTGCAACTTCGTTTCGATCAATACGGTTCATTCCGCACGAGCTTGAATTTCAACCAAGGGCTGATTGATAACAAACTTGCCATCTATGGAGCGGTGCTGCGAGACGACCGCCGCTTCGATCGCAAGCCGGCCTACGACAAAACGGACCGTTTCTACGGGGCGGTGACATTCAAGCCCTTTAGCAAAACCGTTTTGAGGTTTAACGCCGAGAAATACGACAACGACAATCGGCGTCCGAATACCCTCACCCCCCGTGACTATGTGTCGGAATGGAATAAGGCCGGCCGGCCTTACTATGATCCGACGACGAAGAAGATCTATAGTTACGATACCGGTGCTGAGCTGAGCATGCGCATTAATAATGCTGCGTCCTATTATGCAAATGATCTCCGTGCGTTTATCGAGTCCCGTCCGGATTTTGACCCATCCAAATGGAATGCCGGCAAGACTCAGTATAATGGCATTAACATTTTCGGTAATAACAGCTGGGGCATTCCCGCTAACTGGGTTGCGGGCACGCAGTCGTCGAATGTCTTGTTCGTGCCGGGTATTGGCGAGGTTAACCAGGGGCGTAGTATTATGCAGATCGCGGGTGGCCAGCTCGTGAACTGGTTCCAGCCAACGTGGCAGTATCGTTACCTCACGAGTTGGGGCAACAACGGCAACCCAGCGGCTAATCCTCCTCTTCCGCCCGACGGCCCGATCCATGCCGATCCTACGTGGGCGGATATTTATACGCGCACCTATACGTCTTCCACAGGGTGGAGCGCAGCGGGTAACGGCATCCTCGCGAGTAGCTATCGCTACCCCGGCGTCACCGACTCGTCCATCTACGACTGGCGCAAGGTGAACCTTAATTCGATGAACTTCGGTTCGCAGAAGAACACGAACCTGAACCTCGAGTTTGAGCAGCAACTGCCATACGATCTCTTCTTGAGCGCAGGTTGGTTCCGTCAGGACTTCAAGCAGCGCACCAACTACACCGTCGCTCAGCTGAACGTTGCTACGCTCTTCGTTGATACGAATATCAAACTCCCCGATGGCTCGGACAATCCATATTTCGGGCTCCCTTATTTGGAAGACCAGGATCCGGACAGCTACGTCACGGAACAGGCTGACGATCATTATCGCGCCATGCTCGCTTGGACGCCTGACTTCACGACCAAAGATGGCTTGTTGAAGTGGTTGGGGCGCCATCAGGTCATGGGTCTATGGTCCAAAGACGAGTATATGACCACAACAATTCGTCAGCGCTTGGCATATCTTGGTGCTGCTAACGACGCAGCGAAGTATCGTTATTTGCAGAATTCTAATAATAACGCCGACGGTTCTCCTACTGGCTGGAGAAACTTCCCAAACAACAATGCCACTCTTCGCCGTACCTACTACTTGGGAGCTCCTGGGGACCCCATTGGGCGCGTCTCCCGCGATGCCGGTACGTGGGATCATATGTCGTATTCGGGAGAGATCCGCGCGTACGACTATGATAGTAGCTCGTTTCAGAGCTTTGGCGTGACCATCGGCTTTGAAGATCTCGACGCGCACACTGGCCGTAACCAACGCGTTGTGGATTCCATCAGCTGGGGCATTACTAGCCACCTTTGGAATGATCGTCTGGTCGCCACCTTTGGCGCCCGTGAGGACACTTACAAAGCCCGTGTAACTCTTACGAGTAATGAAGCAATTGTAGCAAATGGCAATGTTATTCAACCGGCCATCACCAATCAGCAAAAGTATGTCAATGGTGTGTTTCAGCGGGATTTCCTCTTCAATCGTTGGGGGCCGTACAGCGAACTGAAGGGCAGCACTCGCACGGTGGGTGGCGTGCTCCGTCCTTTCCAAGGCTGGAGTGCGATCGAACGTAATGCCCAGGGAGGCTCGCTCTTCTGGCAGTTTGTTCGTGGCTTTGGCGTCAGCTACAATGAGTCGGATAATTTCAATCCGCCGCCCAGCGCGCTGGGCGACCTTTACGGTAATCAGTTGCCCAAGCCCACCGGTGAAGGTAAAGACTTCGGCATTCAGTTCACACTGTTTGACAATAAGCTTTTCGGTCGTGTGACTTGGTTCGAGGCGTCCAATGCGAACGAAAACATCGCGGCTCCTGTCGTGTATAGTCGCTTGTCTGGCAACGTGGACGAGACCCTCTTCCGCAACTGGGCCCGCACCATTGCTATGATCAATATGGGGATGGATCCGGAGGCCGATGGCTTTGGCACCAACCTCAGCACCACGCAGGAACAGGAGGTACGGGATGCTGCCGAGAAGATATGGAAGTTGCCCTATAACTACTACACTTCTCGTCCTTATGCCCTTGGCGCTACTCGCAACGCTGAAGCCGAAGGCGTAGAGGCGGAAGTGAACTATAATCCCAGTCGCAACTGGACCATGAAGTTTACTTTCGGCAAACAGGACACCAAGTACGCTAGCGTGTTGAAAGAGTTTCTTCCTTGGGAAGCCGAACGTATGGCCGTATGGAAAGCGGCGAAAGCGTCCGACTATCTGCTCCCCCAATACCAAGGTTATACCTCTTATACCACCTTCGGTGGTCGCGAGGTGGACCTGACCAACTTCTGGAGCTCCTATGGCTATCAATCTAACGTCTTCCCCGATACTGCCAACGGCTTTGCCAATCCTGAAGCGTATTACGCTGGCGTGGTTACCCCGCAGCTGACGCTTGACCGCGATCTGCAAGGCCAGTCGGTGCAAGGCCAGCGCAAATATCGCTGGTCATTCCTGACGAGCTATAACTTCACCGAAGGCCCTCTCAAGGGCTTCACCGTGGGTGGTAGCCAACGGTGGGAAGATAAAGCAGTCATCGGATACTATGGTAAACCTTCAGGGGTGAATAGCTACGCCGGTCAACTTGTCATGGACATGGCGGACGTGAATCGCCCGATTTATGATGATGCGAACTACTACACTGATCTGTGGATCGCCTATCGTACCCGGATATTCCGCGACAAGGTTGGCATGAAGCTTCAGCTCAACGTGTCTAACGTCTTTGAGAGTGGAGGCCTGCGTCCGGTTGCTGTCAATTATGACGGCTCGCCTTACGCGTTCCGCATTATTGATCCGCGCCAGTTCGTCCTCACGGCGACGTTCGATTTCTAAAAAACCGAACGGTCTAGTTTTCGAGGTCCTCCCCAAAAGGGAGGACCTTTTTATTATATGATTCACTATGGCAGTCTATGCCTCACAGCACAAATGCTGTGAGCGAGTCCCAGGTGGGCAGCCGTGCTAGCGTCTTGACTGTGCGCATTTGAAGCGAAGCAGTATCAATATTGAATTACGCCGATGGTTATCGTCGATGGATGTCCGCACGAGAAGGCACGTTTCATCATGGCTATCAATTCGTTGTGCGAAACGCTTGCCCTCGATCCGGCGCATATCGAGGCGCGCAATAATCTGGGAAACTGTTTGCTGATGACGGGACGTATCTCCGAGGCGATCGCGTGTTATGATGAAGTGCTGAAGCGGCGTCCGGAGGATCCCATGGCGCTTGAAAATCGTGAGATCGCACGACAGGCGTTGCGCGAAGGATTGGGGCGCTGAGTAGTGTGCTGTATCCAAAATTCCATGACAACGTTTCGCGTATGCTGCGTGGTTTTTCTCATCATGAGTAATCTGGTGTCAGCGGCACAGACTTCGGTGAACTGGGATGCGCCTGAGGCGCGAAATCCGATCCTGCCCGGGTATTTCGCGGACCCGTCGGTGGTCGCGCACGAAGGGAAGTTTTACCTGTATGCCACGCTCGATCCTTGGGGCGGCGAGACACTGGGATGTTGGGAGTCGGTGGATTTCGCGAACTGGACTTATCGCTCGCTGAATTGGCCGACGAAAGCTGCATGCACGAGTGCGACGTCGAAAGGTGCGATGGTCTGGGCGCCGTCGGTCGTGCGTGGAGCTGGCGGGCGTTTCTACATGTACGTTTCCGTCGGCAGCGAGGTGTGGGCCGGCGTGGCAGATCATCCGCTCGGGCCGTGGGAAAATCCGCTTGGTGATCGTCCGTTGATCCCGGGAAATTTTCGTCCCGGATACCACATGATCGATGCGGAGGCGTTCGTGGATGACGACGGCACGGCGTATCTCTATTGGGGCTCGGGATGGAATTGGACGAATGGGCGATGTTTCGCGGTGAAGCTCAGCGAAGATATGATTTCGTTTGATGGCGAACCACGGGATGTCACGCCGCCTCATTACTTCGAAGCGCCGTTCATGCTGAAACGAGGCGGCCGGTATTTTCTGATGTATTCCGATGGGAAGACCGTGGAGGACACGTATGAAGTGCGCTGCGCGGTGGGAGATTCGCCGTTAGGACCGTTTACCGAAGTGGAGACCAGCCCCTTGCTGACGACCGAGCATGCGCGGCAAGTCGTGAGCCCGGGACATCACACGATGTTTCTTCACGAAGATCGCACGTACATCGTTTATCATCGGCATCGGATTCCTTACGTGAAGGACATGGCTTATCGCCAGATATGCATGGACGAGCTGGTGTTCGATGGGACGGGCATGCCGCAGAAAGTGTTGCCGACACACACGGGGCCAACGCTGTTAAGTGCGCGAGAAGATACGCGCAGGAGCGCGATCCGTGTTGTTCGCGCGACGGCGTCGAGCGAAGCGTCGGGTGGTTTGAATACCGCGGCCGCCGTCTTGAACGATAACTACGCCACGCGCTGGGTGCCGGAGTCTGATGCGCAGAATGTTTGGTTGCAGTTGGACCTCGGCGAGGAACAGGCGGTGAGGCGTAGTGAAATTCGTTTCGAATACGCGTGGAAACGCTACGACTTCGTGGTGCAGTTATCGCTCGACGGAAACTCCTGGCGCCCCGCTGGCGAGACGCATGCAACTTCGGAGATTGTTGGTTCTCCGTGTATCGTTCCGCATGAAGGACGCGCGCGCTATGTGCGTATCCAATTTTCGGATGCGACACCGGCCAGCGACATCGGTATTTTCTCCTGGCGGATTTACTGAGTCGCAGGGACTGCACGGTTGAGGCTCGTCTTTGACCGGTGATTGAGGAAGAGAAAGAGCGTCCGGCTCCGTTCACCCCTCCCGTTTTCCCATGGACAAAATCTCCCGCCTCCTGCGCGCCGCGTTGCTGTGCGGCGCCATTGCCACGCTTTCTGCAGAATCACCGCTGCCGCATCACACGCATGCGCTCAAACCGCCGATGGGATGGAACAGCTGGGACTGTTTTGCGACGACCGTCACGGAAGCGCAGACGAGGGCGAATGCCGACTACATGGCGCGCCATTTAAAGCAGCACGGCTGGGAGTATGTGGTGGTGGATATCCAGTGGTATGAGCCGGGCGCCGCGGGATATGATTATCGTCAAGACGCCGTGTTGGTAATGGACGAGTGGGGGCGGCTCTTGCCGGCGCCGAACCGTTTTCCCTCCACGAAAGACGGCGCAGGTTTCAAGCCGTTGGCCGACCATGTGCATGGGCTCGGGCTGAAGTTTGGCCTGCATCTGATGCGCGGGATTCCGCGGCAAGCCGTGGAGAAGAATCTGCCGGTGAAAGGCACGGCGTTTCGTGCGCGTGACATCGCAAACACCGCGAGCATCTGCACGTGGAATCCGGACATGTACGGCGTCGATATGACGAAACCTGGCGCGCAGGCTTATTACGATTCGGTCTTCGAATTGCTCGCGTCGTGGGGTGTGGATTTTGTGAAGGTCGACGACATCAGTCGTCCGTATCACGACAACGAAAAGGAGATCGAAGCCATTCGTGCGGCCATCGACAAAACGGGTCGTCCCATGGTGCTGAGTTTGTCGCCTGGCGAGACGGCCTTGAGCGCGGTGGATCATGTCGTGCGGCACGCGAACATGTGGCGCATCAGCGATGATTTTTGGGACAACTGGCCGGCGTTGTTTTCGCAGTTTAAACGTCTTGAAAACTGGAATCCGCATCGGCGTCCCGGAGCGTGGCCGGATGCGGACATGCTGCCACTCGGTGTGCTCGATCTTGGCCGTCGCACGACTCGCTTCACGCGAGATGAGCAATACACACTGATGTCGCTCTGGAGCATCGCACGTTCACCGCTCATGCACGGCGGCGACATGGCGAAGATGGACGATTTCACGCTCTCGCTGCTGACGAACGACGAAGTGCTCGCGGTAAACCAAGCCAGCGAAAACAATCGTCCACTTTTCAATCGCGACGGATTGATCGGATGGATCGCCGACGTGCCGTATTCAAAAGATAAATACGTGGCGCTTTTTAATGCGCGCGATCGTGTGGCGATCGATTCCGCACGGGCGACGTGGCGGAGCGAATTGATCACGCGGCAAACGCCGGGACAAGGCGTGCCCATCGATGTGGAGGTGCGCGATGCTGCGCGTTTGGTGCTGGTCGTTGACGACGGCGGCGACGGTTTGACTTGGGATCACGCCGTGTGGTCGCAGCCGCGCGTGCTCATGGCGGATGGCAGCGAGCGGCGATTGACCGATTTGAAATGGAACAGTGCCGAAACGAGTTGGGGAGAGGTTTCTACGGAGAAGGGGCCGAGTGGCCGTCCGATGCGCATCGCCGGTCAGCCGGCGGCCTATGGGATCGGTGCGCATGCGCATTCAATTATTGAATACGAACTGCCTGCGGGCGCTCAGCGCTTCCTTGCGTTTGGCGCGATGGATGATGCGGCGATGGAGCAGCCACGAGGCGGGACCTTCCGCTTGGAAGTGCATGCCGTGCCTGCATCGGCGATTGGCGACGCGCGAGGTCTGGCGGTTGCGGTTGCCCTGAGAGAAGCAGGTTTCAGCGGGCCGGTTCGTGTGCGCGATTTGTGGCGGCGAAAGGATCTTGGCGTGTATCGAGACGAGTTTGCGCCGGTGCTTCCGTGGCATGGCAGCGGACTTTATCGCTTTTCGACGGTGGAGTAGTGCGATGGCGCACACGCATTCAAACCGTTCGCGACTGGAAAAGTTGTCGTGGTGGATGCGACGTGAGAAAGCAGCGAGTCTGCGATTATGACGACGCCGATACATCCCACCGCTCACACACTTTCGCTCGCGGGCGAATGGCGACTCGCGCGTGCGAGTGAGGATGTGTTTCCGCGAGACGGGGAATGGAAAGAGTCCGCGATTCTCCCGGGATCACTCGCGGTGCAGCGGATCGGTGAACCGGTGACGCTGGAAACAAAGTGGACAGGGACGATTTTCGATCGCGGATTTTTCGACGGACCGGAGTTTGCTGAGTGGCGGCGCGAAGGCGCGATTGCGCTGCCGTTTTGGTTGCAACCAGAGCGCGTGCATGTGGGACCAGCGTGGTATGCGCGCGACATCGAGATCCCGGAAGCTTGGGCGAACAAACACGTCATTCTTTTTCTCGAACGACCTCACGGATGGACGCGTGTATGGCTCGACGGACGCGAAGTGGGGCAGGGCGAAAGTTTGTCGACGCCACACGTGTTTGATCTCGGCGAAGCGCATCCGGGCCGACATCAGCTCGTGTTGGAAGTGGATAACCGGCTGCGGGTTGAGCTGGGCGAAAACGCGCACAGCGTCAGCGATCACACGCAGGGAAACTGGAATGGGGTGATCGGTCGCGTGGAGTTGCGGGCGACGGAACGCGTGTGGATCGACGATCTACAGGTGTATCCAAATATCACTACACACACGATCGCGGTGACCGGCAAAGTGAGTGGCGCGACGGAGCCGATGCGTGTGACACTGGAACCTGGGCGCGCAGGACGCGGCGTTGTGGAAGTGATGACGGAGGCGGACGGCCGATTTGCAGCGACGCTCGAGTTGTCGGAAACGGCTGCGCGCTGGGACGAGTTTTCGCCGCGGATGCATCGCTTGATCGCGCGCTTGGAGAATGGTGAAACGCGCGAAGTGCACTTTGGCCTGCGAGAAGTTGGCGTGAACGAAGGACGCATCTGCGTGAATGGCCGGCCGGTATTTCTGCGCGGGGCGCTCGATTGTTGCGTGTTTCCGCTAACGGGGCATCCGCCGATGGATGTCGAGCCGTGGAGAAGGATTCTTGGGACGATTCGCGATCACGGACTGAATCACGTGCGCTTTCATTCGTGGTGTCCGCCGGAAGCCGCGTTTGTCGCCGCGGATGAGCTTGGCTTGTATCTTCAGGTCGAGGCGCCGACGTGGCCGAACTCGGTGGCGGTTCTGGCTTTCAACTCACCTGCGGGTATCGGCGACGGAAATGCGGTGGACGCATGGACGCTGCGCGAATCGGAGCGCATCGTGCGCGCTTATGGGAATCATCCGAGCTTTATGATGATGGCCGCGGGAAATGAGCCGGGCGGTCCGCATCATCGCGAATATCTGTCCGCGTGGGTGATGCGTATGCGCGATGTGGATACGCGTCACCTGTACACGGGGACCGCCGGATGGCCGGAGCTGCCAGAGAACGATTTTCACGTGATTTCCGAACCACGCGGGCATCAATGGGGCGATGGATTGGCTTCGCGGATGAATGCGCAGCCGCCGGCGACGACCGCGGATTATCGCGACATCGTGGCGAAGCGAAATGCGCCGGTGATCGCTCACGAGATCGGGCAGTGGTGCGCGTATCCAAGAATCCACGACAAAGGAAAATACCGCGGTCATCTGCAGCCGCGGATTTTCGAAATCGTCGAAGCCTCCGCGCGTCGCAATGGCCTCGACGATCGGCTGCGCGATTTCATCGCTGCGTCGGAGAAGCTGCAGGCGATCTGTTACAAAGAGGAGATCGAGTCGGCGCTGCGCACGCCGCGCATGGCGGGATTTCAGTTGCTGGGACTGCAGGACTTTCCCGGCCAAGGCACGGCACCGGTGGGAGTTCTCGATCATTTCTGGGAAAGCAAAGGCGCGGTGAGCGGGACAATGCATCGGCGCTACTGCGGAGCGACAGTGCCGCTGGCACGGCTCGAACGCAGACTATTAACGACCGCGGATTCGCTGCGCGCCGAGATCGAGGTCGCGCATTACGGAGCCGACACGCTGCTGGCGCGCGACGTGAGCTGGCGACTGCTCGATGACCGGGGGAATGTTTTTCTGTCCGGAAAACTATTGCCGCGTTCGATCCCGACAGGAACGACCACCGCGCTCGGGCTGATCGATATCGCGCTAAAACATCTGCCTTCTCCGGCGCGCTATCGGCTGGAAGTGTCGGTGGACACGCACGCCAACGACTGGAGCATTTGGGTGTATCCAGAAATTGGATATGAAGAGTCCGAGGCTGTGCTTGTGACCAGCGATGCGGACGTAGCGCTCGCAGCGGCAGAACGTGGCGATACGGTGTTGTGGTGGGTGCCGAAAGAGCGCGCGGCGGGTGACGTGGCGCTCGGGTTTACGCCGATTTTTTGGAACACCTGGTGCACAAAACGGCAGGCGCCGCACACGCTGGGCATTTGGTGCGATCCTGCGCATCCCGCGCTTGCGGAGTTTCCGACCGAAGCGCACAGCGACTGGCAATGGTGGCCGGTGATTGCGCGCGGTGGTGCGCTGGTGCTCGACCGATTGCCGCCGGTGGAGCCGATCGTGGCGGTGATCGACGATTGGTGGACCAATCGTCGGCTGGCGCTGGCGTTCGAAGCGTCTGTCGGCAAAGGCCGGTTGCTGGTGTGCGGCGTGGATCTCTCGGTGCACGATCCCGTGGTGAAGCAGTTGCGGCGGAGCCTCATCCATTATTTGGATACAGCTCCCGCGCGCTCGTTGGCGACGATGGATGTGGCAGCGTTGAGGCAGTTGACCAAGTCTTGAGCCCGGGCCGGGCGATTGGTTCTGACTGTAAGTTCGCAGGTGCCGACACTTGGCGCTTTGCCACTTGCCATTGCCGCGCGTCCGCCGTGCTAACATCGGGGCAAAACTCCCATGAAATCCGATCCACTCCAGTCTGGTGATTTTACGCTGCCCGGCGAGGCCGGTTACGAAGAGCTCACGCTGCGTCTCGCGAAAAAGTGGGGCGCCGACACGATTCGCGACAGCGACGGCACGCAGCTCTCGCCCGAGATCGTGAAAGCCGGATACGATATTTATTCGACCGTGTGTTTGGTGCGCTCGATCCAACCATGGGCGCGCAAAAATCAGAACAAGCTTCAGCAAAATTTTCTGCAAAGTTTCCCGGTGGTCGCGTCGAAACCGACGGTGACGATCACGCTGCTGGACGGATATTATCGCGAACAGTTCGTGGTGAACGCGGAAGATTCGCCGAAGACCTGGTGGCAGGTCTTCGATCGCACGACGGGACAGGAGGTGCCGAAGTCGCGTTGGAGTTTTAACGCGAAGAAAGGCACGGTCACGATCACCGGTGCGAAACCGGCGCACACCTACACGGTGAACTTCCTCGCGTTTCGCATCTGGGAAGAGATCTCGATGTACAATCACCTCACGAACAACTGGGGCGATCGCGAGCATCTCGCGGCGGTGGACCCGATGCATCCGGAGACGCAGAAAGCGATCCTCGCGTTTCTCGAACAGTGGTTGAAAGACCATCCGGACACGACGGTGGTGCGCTTCACCTCGATGTTCTACAATTTCTCCTGGTTCTGGGGCGCGGACCACGCGCGACTGCGCGACATCTATTCCGACTGGGGCGATTATGAGATGACGGTGAGCCCGCGCGCGCTGCGGCTCTTCGAGAAGAAGTACGGCTATCGACTGACCTCGGAAGATTTCGTCAATGGCGGTCTCTACAACTCGACTCACAACGCGCCTTCGCGCCGTTATCGCGATTACATGGAGTTCATCCACGACTTCGTGATCGAGTTCGGCCGCAAATGCATCGACCTCACGCACAAGTATTCAAAAAAGGCATACGTTTTCTACGACGACCACTGGGTGGGCGTGGAGCCGAACAGCTCGCGCTTTGCGGAGTTCGGCTTCGATGGGTTGATCAAGTGCGTGTTTAACGCCTTTGAAGTTCGTCTCTGCTCGCATGCGAAGGGCGTGAAGACGCACGAACTGCGTTTGCACCCGTATCTCTTCCCGACGGGCCTCAAGGGCGAGCCGACTTTCAAAGCGGGCGGCAATCCCACGCTGGATGCGAAGAATTTCTGGATCGACGCGCGTCGCGGTATCGTGCGCGCGCCGATCGATCGCATCGGTCTCGGCGGATACCTCTCGTTGGTCGAGCCCTTCCCGGATTTCCAAGATTACATCGAACAACTGACGCGCGAATTCCGTCTGCTGAAGTCGTTCCACGCCGGCGATAAACCGTACACGGCTCCGTTCAAAGTCGCGGTGCTCACCGCATGGGGCGATCTGCGCGCGTGGATTTGCTCGGGGCACTTCATCCGCGGACTCGAGTTGAACGAGATCCTCGAATCGCTCGCCGGTCTGCCGGTGGACGTGCAGTTCATCAGCTTCGACGATCTGGTCGCGAAAGGCGTGCCTAAGGGCGTGAAGGTGATCATCAACGCCGGTCGTGAAGGCAGCGCGTGGAGCGGCGGACATTATTGGGACGATCCGCGTGTCGAAGAGATCTTGACCGCGTGGGTGCAGAAAGGCGGCGGTTTGATCGGCGTCGCGGAACCGTCGGCGCGCGCCCAGCCGGGACGATTCTTCAAACTCGCCCAGGTGCTCGGACTCGATCGCGATCGCGGCGAGCGTCTCGCGAATGGAAAATACAAATACACCGTGCCCGCGTCGCCCGTGGCGAAGCATTTCATCACGGAAGACATCAACGAACCGCTCGATCTCGGTCGCGACGTCGAAGGCATCTACGTGCTCGGCGGCGACACGGAAGTGCTGGCGGATCGCGATCAGACGCCGCGTCTGGCCACGCATGCGTTTGGCAAAGGCCGCAGCGTGTATCTGAGCGGATTTAAGTTCACCTATGCGAACACCCGCTTGCTGCATCGTGCGCTCTTCTGGGCCGCGAAGGCAGAAGCGAGCTGGCCGATCTGGAACACGAGCAATCCGAACACGGAGACCGCGGTCTTCACCAAGAAGAAGAAGCTCGTGGTCATCAACAATGTCGGCGAGCCGCAGGAAACGACGGTGACGCTCGGCGATGGCCGTTCCACGCGCCGCGTGAAACTCGACGCGCACGGTATCGCCATTTTGGATACATAAGCGCGAAACGTTCGCTCACAAAAAAGCCGCGGTTTCACAACCGCGGCTTTTTGTTTGAAGAGGAGCGGCGATTGCGCGCCGCGGCATTGGGGCATTTTCCATCATGTCGAGCCGTTGAACGATCGCCGGGGCGCCGGCCGCTGGCCGGCTCCTCGTAAACTGCCGGCGCTTCCAGCGGCTGCAGATTTATTTGAAATGCTCCAGCATCACGCCATCGCAAGCGCAGCGGCGCGCGGCGCTTTGTCGCGGATCGTCGGACCATCGACCCAGCGCGCGGGAATGGTGGTGAGCGAAGCGGGCTGAGGAGCGCCGCGCTCGTTGCGGTGTAATTTCGCGATGAGGATCTCCGCCGCCCGCAAACCGATGTGGGCAGGTTGTTGATCGAGACCCGCGCAGGGAACACCCGCGTGCTGCAAGTTGAGCGAGACGAAGCCGTGCGTTTTCGGGATGCGCGCGCCGCTGGCGGTCATCCATTCGATGGCCTCGGTGTTGTGGCCGAGGACGACATCGGGCTCATGTTTTTTGAACCAAGCGGTAAAGGTGGCGCGATCGATCTCTTCGGCGCAAAGCAACGGGATGCGCGCGCATTCAGGATGATTTTCCTGAAAGGCGAAAAACGCGCCCTGCCAGCGATATTGAAGCCGCTCGTCGTGATGCGCCTGCACAAACATGCCCGGGCGGCGATAACCGCGCGCGACGACTTGTTGAAGCGCGGCGGAAAGCGAGCGGTGATGATCGGGGCAAATCGAATGCAGCGCCGGGCGATCGATCAGGTAATCGGTGTAAACGCCGGCGTAACGCGACCAATCGAGAGCGCTGAAATCGGGTTCGCGCCAGACCGGCATGAGGATGACGCCCTGGATGCCGCGCGATTGGAGAATCTGGTCCAAGCGCTGGAGCGTCACGCCGGTGTCGCCGCCCGCGGTGAATAGTTCGATTTTGAAACCGAGTGCGGTCGCGCGCTCGGTGGCACCGCGAAGAATCTCGCGGAAAAATGGAGCGGCATGACCGGGGCGATCGGATTCGATGAGTGCGACGGCGGCGAGGACGCCGCGGAAAGCATTGCCGCGCGAACGCCGAAGTTCGGACATCACCGCGCCGGCGAGCGGATTGGGCTGATAGCCCGCAGCTTTGGCAGCGGCGCGAATACGTTCGGCCGTGGCGGGTTTGACGCAGGAAGAGCCGCGAAGGGCTTCGGAAACAGTGGTGCGCGAAAGACCGAGCGCTTTTGCAAGAGTGCGCAGAGTGGGGGCGGACATGGTTCAACAAGAGGGTTGGCGAAAACGCCGGGTACGAACGGGACTGACGGTGCGACGCGGGAAAAGTTGCATTTAGACAAGCGGGGCTTGTTGCGGGAAGCGCGTGTGCACTAGCGTGCGCCCACGATGAGGTCCTGGCTGATTTTTGCGAGTGGCGTATGTGCCGGAGCACTGGCCGTTTCCGCGTGGTTTCAATGGAAAAAGCCCGCCGGGTCGCAACGCCAATCGGAGACGGTGGAGCGCTTGGTTGAAACGAAAATTCGGGACAACCGCACGGCGGAGCGAACCGAGGCGGAACTCGCGTCGGAGGCATTGAGACGAATCAGTCAGTTGCACGCGTGGATGGAGCGACGTGTGACAATGACGCCGGATGAGGTGAGACGGGCGGTTTCCGATTGGGCCAAACGTGAGCCGCAGCTCGCGGCCGATAGCATTTTGAACGCTGCGCGATTTTCCAACCGCCTCGATGCGCTATCGGTGGCGCTAGCCGAGTGGCTGACACTGGATGAAGCATCGGCCACGGCGTGGTTGGCGCAAGAACGTTTGGCGGAAGATCGTGCACGATTGATTCGCCAAGTATGCGAATGGCTCTCGGATGATTATCCGCGGCTGGTGTTACGCTTGGCTGCGACGCTGCCGCCCGAAGAACTATCGTCGAGCTTGTCGACCGCGTGTGGCGCGATCGCGCGCACGGATCCGGAAGAGGCGCTGCGATTGGCGATGAGTTTCGAAGGCTGGCGGCGCGAGTCGGCGGAGTCTGCCGTGTGGCAAACGTGGGTGGATACGGATGTCGATGGCGCGATTCGTTGGTTGAAGGAGCACCCAGAGCAGATTTCCGAAGCGTCGCCGCGCGCGTTGTTGTTGGCCTGTGCAAAAGTGCAGCCGGCGATGTGTTTGGAGCTGTTGCAGACCCATGCAAGCCTGCGGAATAATTACGCGTCGCAAGAAAGTGTGATCGCCCTGCTCGAAAGTTCGCCGCAACACGGCGAAGCCGCGCTGGCATTGTTCGGCAAAGAGCAGACCACAGATGTATTGAAAAATTGGATATGGCGCGGACTGGAAGCGTCGCCGGAGCGTGCGATGAGTTTGTTGACGCAGTGGATCGAACCGGCGAACCGCGCGAGCGTGCTGCGCGATGGCGTGCGCGGATGGATGATCTCCGACGAGCAGGCGGCCAAAGCATGGGTGGAGACGTTGGTGGATCCCGTTCTTCGAAAAACCGCGCAGGCGGCGGTTTGGGAGGAAATCGCGGAGCGCGATCCGCCGCGCGCGCTGCAAGCCTTGGTGCAACTCGGCGTGCAGAGTCAGGATGTCGCTGAAGGCGTCGGGACGGCCTTGTGGAAATGGAGTAACCACGATCCATCAGCGGCGGCGCGTTGGGTGAGCGCGCATGCGGATTGGGTGCCGGGAATGGTGGTGCGGGACGTGGCCGGCGCGCTTCTGACGAAAGACGATGCGGAAGCGGCTGCATGGCTCGCGGGGTTGCCTGCGGGGGCTGTGCGTGATCATGCGATCGCGACAGCGGCCCATCATTGGGCGGAGCAAGGAGAAATGGAGTTGGTCCATCAAGTCGTGGAATCGATTCGCGACGAGAGTCAGCGCACGCGAACGCAGTACCACATTTATAACTCGCTCAGATTATCGGATAACTCCCAGGCCGAGGCGTGGTTGGCGTCGTTGCCGTTGGCCGACGCGGTGAAGCAACAGTGGCGGATGTTGTTCGAGCACTGAGCGCGTGCGCTCAAAGCCATTTGCGCGAACGCATGTAGAGCGCGGTCGCGAAGGTGGCGGCGAGCGTGAGGAGGAACGCGAAGAGGTAGTTGTAGCGGCCGGCGAGCTCGTGCATGAACTTGAAGTTCATGCCGTACCAACTCGAGACGAGGATCGCGGGAAACGAGAGCGCGGTGATCGCGGTGAGGGCGCGAATGCCTGAGTTGGCGGTGTGTTTGGATTTGTTGAGATAAATCCGGAACGAGAGAATGAGCTGATCGGAGGATGAGCTGGTCTGTGCCTCGATGCGTCCGAGCTCTTCGACGAGATCGCGCAGATAAGGCATGATGACGGCGCGGATGAGCTTGTGTTTGCCCGAGAGCAGTTCGACGGCGATCTCGCGTTGCGGACGCACGACTTGGCGAAGACGTGCGAGCTCCTTGCGCAACTCGACGACGCGCGGAAACAACTCTTCCGATGCGATGTGGTGCAGCACACCTTCTTCGATTTCGACGATCTGGCGGCGGATGGAATCGAGCGCGGGTTTGTAGGCTTCGACGGTGTTGTCGAGGATCGTATGTGCGAAACGATCGGGGCCGCGCACGATGTACGCCGGAGCTTTGGCGAAACGCTCGAGTGCTTGTTCGATGGCGCGAAGCGGGCGGCGATGGAAAGTCACCAGGAAGTTTTTCCCGATGAACATGTCGAATTCGTTGGTCGTAAAGGTGTCGTTCTCGAAATCGAGCGCGTGCAACACGAGGTGCAGATAGTCGTCGTACGGCTCGAGTTTCGGAAGCGGCGACTCGACCACGCAGTCTTCGATCGCGAGCGGGTGAAAGGCGAAGAGGGTTTCGAGGATGAGCTTGATCTCGTCGTCGGTCGGTGACGCGAGATCGACCCAGAGCATGACGTTGGGCTCGTTGCGAAACGCCGCGAGCGTGTCGACGGGAGGGTTTTGCGCGAGGAGCTTGTTGTCGCGATAAACGAGCGCGGAGATCATGGCGCGGAAACCTCCGGGGAAAAGGAATGGCCGAGGACCAGTGGACAAGGGCGAATGGCCAAGGACCAAGGACCAATGATCAATGACGAAGGGCGAATAGCCAATGGGCAATGATGCGTGGCGCGATGCGCGATGCGCGGAGAAGGGGAGGTCCGGCGATGGATGCTCATCGTGTTCATGGCCTCGCGGGTCATTGACTACGGGACGTTGGTCAGGCGTGGCTGAGCGCCGCGCTAGATCCAGCGTTTGCGTTTACACCACCACCACATGGCGGCGGTGAGGAGCACGGTGGCCACGAAGGCGAGCGGGTAGCCGAGAGGCGATTGCAGCTCTGGCATGTGATGGAAGTTCATGCCATACCACGTGCTGATGAGCGTGGCGGGGAGGGTGAGGGCGGTGAGCGCGGTGAGGACTTTGAGACCGTCGTTGGCCTGCACGTCGGAGCGACTGAGATAAAGATCGAAGGAAATCAGCAGCTGATCGGCGTAGCTGGCGGCGGTCTCGTCGATGCGGATGAGGTTGTCGCGAAGGTCGCGGAAATACGGGAGCAAGACGCTGCGCACGATCTTGTTGTCGCCATGGGCGAGACGGCTGACGACATCGCGCTGCGGGCGCACGATCTGGCGGAGGTGGTTGATCTCGCCGCGCAGTTCGAGCAGGCGCGGGATGAGATCTTCTTCGGATTCGCCGGCGAGGACGGCGTCTTCGATGTCTTCGAGCTCGGAGCGGAACTCGTCGGTGATCGGTTTGAAATTATCGACGAGCAAATCGAGGACGAGATGCGCGAGGCGGTCGGGACCGCGGGCGATGCTGCCGGCCTTGGTGCAGCGCTCGATCGCGGACGTGACGGACTTCAGCGGCTGGCGGTGGTAGGTGACGAGGAATTCCTTGCCGAGGAAGAGATCGAGTTCGGTTGTATTGAATTTTTCACTACGGTTGAAATCCACCGCGTGGATGACGATGAAGAGGTGGTCCTCGTAATCCTCGATCTTTGGCAGCGAGCTCGGCGTGACGCAGTCCTCGATGGCCAGCGGGTGAAACTGGAAGACATTTTCCAGCACGAGCTTGATCTCTTCTTCAGTGGGATCCTCGAGATCGACCCAGAGGATGAGACCCTTGTCGGCGCGGACGAGTCGCAGCGCCTCGACCTCGAGATCTTGGCCGACGAGTTTTCCTTCACTGAAGACGAACGAGCGAATCATGCGGACAGGATGGCGAGCATCGTACGCGGAGCGCCGGCGGCAAGCCCGGGTTCGCTACGCGAAAAGGATGAGGCGGCGAGGTCGCGCATGTGGCCGCCGGTGATGTGGAGGCGATCGCAGAAGCGATCAGGCCGGAGCGAGCAGTTTATCCTCGGCCGTGGCGACCGCTTGGATGAATTCCTCGGGCGTCCCGGCGGACATCAAGGCGTCGCGATTGGCGGGGTCCTTGAGAATTTTGCAGAGCGCGGAGACGACAGTGAGATAATCGCCGGGATTGGACTTGGGGGTGCCGAGGACGAACATCAGACGCACGATTTGATTTCCGTTCTCGAAATGCACCCCCTGGTCGCTGCGGCCGACGGCGAGGACGATGCGTTGCACGTGCTCGGTGCGCGCATGCGGCAGGGCGATTTCGTTGCCGAGACAGGTGGTGTCGAGACGTTCGCGGGCGAGCAATTCGTTGTAGAAGCCCTGAAAATTCGAAACTTCCGGATGCCCGTCGAGCATGCGCGCCACTTCATTGAGGGCGACGGTGCGTTTGGCGCTCTGTACGGAGAGCGTGATGCGGGAGGGATCGAGAAGCTGAGACAGGCGGCCGGCCATAACGCGAAAATCTAAAAGGTGGACGCTAGAAGGGTCTGAGAAGGAGAATTTGCCCTCGTCGATTGGCAAGGGTTGAATCGACACTTTCGGAGGAAAACTTTCCTCATAAAAAGCCCGAAAGCGACGGAGTGCAAAGTGAGGACGGCCATTGTCTGCAAGGCCGCAGCCGACGCACGCAAAAAGTCACCCTTCGCTGCGCTTCGCACGGGTTGCGAGTCGCGCGGTTGAGTGCGACGACGAGTTGCTGGGAAGCATGTGAAGCTCGTCTGTGCTGTGCCGCCTGAAGTCGCGTCGGCCGAACTGCGCCGAAAGTACACGCGCTGCAGAGCTTGTCTTGATCTGCGAAGGTGACGTGTGGACGCGTCGCTTACGCCGTTCGACGCGAGGGCGTTCTTTCGGCGACAGGCAGGGTGGAAGAGCTGCTGCTTGAGACAAAAACGCGGTGGGCGTTTGCGTTTTTGTTTCATGAAACTACGGTGAATAAATGTCATTATTTCAATGAAATAAACGGCATTCCCTCCTAAACCCCAACCCCGTCTGTTCCATGAACTTAATCCAGTCCCCTTGCGGGCGCCGTGTGGTTTCAGGCACTTGCCAGCTTCGGTCTTGGACGCATGACGCCGGGTTTTTTACGGGAGCCTCCTTGCTGCGGTTTTTATCCGCGGCGGTGCTCGGCTCCAGTTTGCTGATTCCGTGCGCGGTGGCGCAGTCCGTCGCGACGCGAGGCACGATCATCGGGCGCGTGCAAAATGCCGGCACCGGTACCTATCTCAACAACGCTCGCGTGTCCGTTCGCGGCACCGGTCGCGAAGCGCTCACGAATGCCGCGGGCGAGTTTCGGCTCACGGATGTGCCGGCCGGCGAGGTCGTGCTCGATGTGTTTTACACCGGCATGGCGCGCATGGAAGTACCGGTGATCGTCGAAGGCGGTCGCGTGATCGAGCGCGACATCCAGCTCGTCCGCGTAGGCCAGGAAGTGCGCACCGACGACGAAGGCGTCGTGATGCTCGATGCGCTCGTGATCGCCAGCGAGCGCGAATACAACGCCTCGGCGATCGCGATCAACGAGCAGCGTTTCGCCGCCAATCGCAAAGACGTCGTCTCGACCGATGCGTTTGGCGAAATCAACCAAGGCAACATCGGCGAGTTCGTGAAGTTTCTCCCCGGCATCTCGCTCGACGTGAAAGACGGCAACACGCCGTCAGGCATCATGGTGCGCGGCTTCGATCCCAACTACACCAACGTCACGCTCGATGGCGGTCAGCTCGCGAGTACGATCATCGCCAACACGCAGACATCCTCGCGGCAGTTCGTGCTCGATGGCGCCAACATCAATAATCTCGCGCGCATCGAAGTGGTGAAACTGCCGACGCCCGACATGTCGGCCAATCTGCTCGGCGGCGCGGTCAACTTCATCAGCCGTTCCGCGTTTGAGCGCAGTCGCATGGAAGGACGGCTCTCGGTGTATGTCTCGGCGAACGAAAAGGCGTTGGACTTCGAGAAAACGCGCGGGCCTCTGAACGAAGAAACCTTCAAGATCCTCCCGTCGTTCGATTTTCAATTCGTGCACCCGGTGAGCAAACGCTTCGGCTATGTCGTCACCGCGGCCCAATCGAGCCAGTTCTATCAGCAGAACCGCACGGTGCTCGGCGCGCGGTTCACGAGTGCGGGCGCGACGATGGACAATCCGTACACGACAAACATGAACACGAACTTCGCGCCCAATCGCAGCGATCGCACGTCGGGCGGCGTGGCGTTCGATTTCAAGCCGTGGGACGCGCATGTGTTTACGCTGCGCTTCAACGCGACCGCGTCGAAACAGCAGACCGCGTCGCGTGGCATCAACTACAACATCGGCGGCAGTCAGCCCGCGAGTTGGACGCGCACGGATGTTTACGGCGGGGCCACGGGCGGCTCGGTCGGCATGAGCAATAGTTTCCAGGAACGTCACTCGCTCACACGCGCGGTGAACGGTTCATGGACATTCACCGGCGACGATTGGCGGGTGGAAGCGGCGGCGAGTTATTCCAACTCCAACAATCGCACGCGCGACGGCGACAAAGGTTTTTTCCGCACGGTCAGCGTGCGCCTGCCGAATGTCGCGCGCGTTAATCTGCTCGGCATCAATCACGACAATGCGCGCTTCGCCACCGCCGAAGTGTTCGATGCAGATGGCAATCGCATCGATGAGCTCTCGCTCGCGAATTATTATCTCACGACCGCGGGCACGGAGCGTCTCAACGCGACCGACAACGTGAAAGAAGGCCGGCTTAACATCGGACGCACGATCGATGTTCTCGGCATGCCGATCGAGTTCAAAGCCGGCGGCAGCTACAACGACTTGATGCGCGATCTGCGCTACACGCCGGTCAACTACACATACGTCGGGCCCGACGGCATCGCGAACAACGAAGACAACGAGATGAGCGCGTTCGTGGACGAAGCGTTTGCGGGCGTGAGTCCTGGCTTCGGTCGTCCCGGTCCGCAATGGCCGGATTCGTTCAAGATACGGCAGTCGTTTTTGAACAATCCGAGTCATTGGACGCAGACCACGTCGCAGGCCGGCGATGTGCCGCGCAACGAAGCGATTCGTTCGCCGTGGCTGCATGAGACGATCACGGCCGGTTATCTCATGGCCGACATGAAGATGCTGCAGAATAAACTGCGGCTCGTCGGTGGCGTGCGCTACGAACTCACCGAAACGGAAGGGCAGGGTTATCGTCAGGACGCCGACGCGGTGTTGGTGAAAGATGCCGACGGACGCGTGCTTGACACCAATCCGACTCAGCCGGGCGTGCAGGGACAAATCCGTCCCGAACTGCTTCCGTCGGGTTCCGCCGCGTACAACTCCGAGCTCTACCAGACGCGCGGTTATTACGCGTCGCGCGATTACCACTATTATCACCCGAGCGTTCACGCGACGTATCATCTGCTCGACAATCTCCTCGTGCGTGCGGCGTTTGCGAAGACGATCGGCCGTCCGAATCTCTCGGACATCGTGCCAAATCTTTTTGTCGGCGAAAACCTATCCTTCGGCGATCCCAACAGCAGCTCGGGCAACATCCCCGGCTTCATCACCGGCGCGAACACCAATCTGCGTCCGTGGCGCGCGAAGAACTACGATTATTCGATCGAGTATTATCTGCCGAAGAACGGTCTGCTGATGTTCAACTACTACAAGAAGGACATCCGCGATTTCTTCAGCTCGATCACGCGTATCGCCGATCAGGCGCTGCTCGATGAACTCGGGCTTGGCGAAGAAGCGCTCGGCTATCAATACACGCAGCGTATCAACATTTCGGATGCGCGCATCGAAGGCTGGGAATTTCGCGCGGATCTGCCGCTCGCCAACTTCAGCGAGTATCCGCCGATTTCGTTCCTCGGACGTTGGGCCGATCATCTCACGCTCATGTACAACATGACGCATCTGCAGCTCTCGGGCTCGCGTGTGAGCGCGTCGGACTGGAGCCGGTTCATCCCGCGTTCGCGCAACATCGGCCTGAGCTTCCGTTTCCCGAAGGTGACCGGAAACGTATTGCTCAACTGGCGCGGACGCATGTTGCGCGACACGGCGAATCAGTTCCCCGGCGCGAACGAGTACATCCGCTCGCGTTATCAGCTCGACGGAAACGTCGAGTATCACGTGTCGCCGCGCTTCAGCGTATTCTTTGCCGTGCGCAATCTGCTCAACGCGCCGAGCGAGTGGGAAGTTTCCGGACCGGGCGTTCCTGCCTGGTCGACGCTGACCAACTACGAAGATTATGGCCCGCAGTACTCGCTGGGCGTCCGCGGCACGTATTGAGGTTTTGAATACCGCCAGCGTGGGGCGCGCCTGCCGTCGCGCGCTCCACGTCCAGGCGGTCCGCCGGGAGCGACCCGTGCGCCGGCCGCGCGCGTTGTATTGAAGATAGATACAAAGCCCGCGCGGGCCTTTGGGAGGAGCCGGGTGCGGTTAGGATTCGCTGATGCCTGTCTCGCGGGTCTGCGCGGTGTGGCGGCCAAGCGAATTGAGCGTGTAATGGCTGGAAGCGAGTACGCGTCGGCTTTTCTCATGCACGATGTTGGTCAACTGGCCGGCCATGTCGTAAATCATATCGCGTCCGTGTCGGGATGCGGTTACCCGCTGGCTATCGGCACCGTATGGTTTTCTCCAAGTGCAAAGTGCAAAGTTTGACCCCTATGCCGCCTTCGCCGTCGTTGTTGAAAAAGCCACCATCGTCCGCCTGCACCTGAGCTCTCATCACCCCCTGCAGGAACTCTTCCGCCGCGCTGTCGCGGCCTTCGTGCCCACCTGATCAAACTGGCGCTGCTCCCGGCGCTTTATACAACGGGGGTTGGGGGCGGTGTCTGATTATATATAGAACCCAGGCACTTTTCCCCCTCCAGCGAAGCCAAAATATCGAAATCCACTTATCGAAGCAGAAATGACCCGGCAAAATCCGCTTCATGAAATATCCGGGCTAATGGAGGAGCGGGAGAAGCTAAAACCCTCACAGCTCAAGATGTTCTAAAACCAAAGTCCCGATCCAAAACGGATCGGGACTTTTTATGTCACATTAACTTCAATTGAGGTTCTTCCTCTTCTTCGTCCACAGTCTCTTTGTTATCCTTTAATTGGATAGCAGCAAGCAGTGGCACGGCACGCTGTGCCATTTGGAAATACTCGTCATCGAGTTCAATGCCGATGGCATCATAGCCGATGGCGTGAGCTGCGGCGACCGACGAACCCGAGCCCATAAACGGGTCCACAACACACCCGGTGCCGAGAGGGAGAAGGGCGCGAATGAGGGTGCGAAGAAAACGCTGCGGCTTGATGCACGGGTGATCGGCGATGGCTTCCTCCGACTTGGGCGTTTTGCTGCTAGGGATGACATCCGAGAACGGCACATCGACCGATGGTCGACGCAGAGCACCGGTGCCCCACTTGCGAAGGTTCTCCGACACACGCCGCTCACTGATCGGCTTTCGAAACAGCAACCACGGCTCATAAGCCCCCCGAGGCGTCACGCTGACTTCCGGGAACTCCTTTTCCGCCAGCTTCGGGCGGTCACCACCGCGAAAAGTCCAGTAGGTGCGGATAACCGTTCCGCGTGCTTCAAAGCCTGCTTCGGTCATTCCCATCTGGACGTAATGGGCGACCGTCGGGTTGCTCGCGATCACCGCGTGAGCACCGGGTTTCATCGCCCGCAACGCCTCTTTTCCCCAAGCGAGGAAGAAGGCTTCAATGCTTTGAAGCTCCTTTTCCGTCAGGATGGAGAACCGGGGCAAAGGAGCCCGCACGCTGCCGCCAATCTTTGGTGGAATTCGCCAGATGCCGCCCTTCCCGCTGCGGAGTTTCACCAGCTCTTCTCTCGAGAACTCCACGAGCCCGTAGGGTGGGTCCGTGCAAATCGCATCGATTGAATTCTCTGGCCGTGAGCGGAGCCACTCAACACAGTCAGCGTTAAAGAGTTCGTAGGGCATTTCAACTATACACGAAAGACGAGTTGTAAAATCAATGGCAAGATGGAATGCCAATGGACCCCAAGCTCGTCGTCGGCAGTTTCATAAAAGAGGCACGCACAAAGCGTAAGTTGTCGCAGCAGAGTTTGGCGGAAAAGGTAGGCATCACTTACCAGTATTTGAGCGAGGTCGAGACGGGGAAAGCGAACCTTTCGTTGGACGTGCTGAGTGCCATCGCGGGAGCCCTTGAACTCAACCTTCCGAAGCTCATCTCGTTGGCATTTATGGTCGCCGAGAGTGCGGCAGTGCCCCGCGTGAACCCGGTGTTCCTGCGTCCCAATGTGCCGCTCCCGGGTTCGCTCACCACTACCGACATTGAGAACGTTCTGAACGAGACGCAGAGGCTCGTCGGGGTGGTGAACTACAACTTGGTGAACCTCGGTATTGGTCCACTGAATACGCTCATCCAGGGGAATAACTTCTCGGGGATGGTCTCCAATCTGCTCACCCAGAGCTTTCACAACCTCACCAAGTTCAAGAATAACTCACACCAAGCTTACCCCGACCTCATCGAAGAGGGGACGGGCGTGGGCTTGGAGGTGAAGACGACGATCCAGGTTGGCAAGGGTGGTGAGAGCCACAACGGACACAGTGGGTGGCACGTCATCGCGTGCTACCGGGTCCTGCCGAACGGCAACATTGAGTTTGTCCACGTGATGTTCGCCGACCTGGTTGGACACACGCACGCGGATAGCGACTGGACTTACATTGGCAGCAAAGTGAATGAGACGACCGGGAGCCGACGGACGGAGACCTACACGACCAACGGTAAAGGTCTCACGAAGCTGCGAGACGGCTCCGCCTACATCAACACCGAGCTCATAAACTTCAGCCGTTGGCGTGACGCACGAGCTGCGGAGCTGGTGCCCGCGTGGAGCATCTACGCCGGACGACGCGGCACCCGCCAACAACTTGGTCTCACCTAATCCTTCTGGCTCTTCCGCCACTCCCAGGGGGCTACCGGGTCCTTGTCCTGCCATAGCCCCAGTTTCGCGCCCCTCGCCTCCGCCTCCGCACGTTCCAGGTGCTCCGCCTTTTTCGCGTAGTCGCGATACCACCAAGCCCAGCCCCCAGCGACCTGCGCGAGGTTGGCGTCCACGTCGCCCAAGGTGACCACGCCCAGGCTTCGCCCGTATCGGTCTTTGGGCGAGCGGAAGGGCGAGCGGAAGGGGTCAAACTTTGCACTTTGCACTCGGTAGTTGGATAATGGCTACAACGATCCAAGCAGGGCGAAGCCGTGCCGCAGCGATCTCCGTATCGGTCGCACTACATCGGGTTGTTCATATTAACTCGATTTGCCTGATGCGCTCGCCTCCCAGCGGCTTCGGCGGCGGCCGGCCGAAACTGAGATCGAAGACAAACGTGTCGCTCTCGCGGTCGCGTTCCTGCGCCAGCTCGGGTATGGCGCGTACGCAAATCAACGTCTGCCCCTCGATCGCAACGAAGAGCGGACCGATGTTGTGACCTCGCAGCAAGACGAGCCAATCGCCGATGATGACGCGGATTAGATCCGTCTCGTCGTGATTCTAGCACGCCTCCACGTAAACGGACCACGGGAGGTTTCGTCGCAGCTTCTTGCCATCGTCGAAGGTGACGTGGCTTGGACTCGCCGCCGTGTCGAAATGCAGCTTCGGTTTGCGGAGGGTAGGGGGCTGGGTCATACGCTGCGGCGTTCAGCGCGCTGTTGCCGTGCTCGTTGCTGCTTCGCCGTGGCGGCAAGCCAGGCGGCGCGCGCCTCAGCCGGCCGGCCGGCGGATGGCGTATCGGAAAAGCTGATACACAAAAAAGGCCCGCGGAGTGCGCGGGCCTTTGGAGGGAAGAGGCGCGGGATTGCCGCGTGCAACCTCAGGGGGTGGCGGGCGGTGCGGCGGGATCGGACGGTGTGTCGTTGGCGCCGGCGGCGTCGAGTTCTTCCTCGGTCTCGACCACGCGGGCGATGCTGAGGAGCTTGTCGCCTTCGGCGAGGGTGAGGAGTTTCACGCCTTTGCTGCCGCGATTGGCTTCGCGGATGGTGTTGACCGGGCAGCGCACGCTTTGGCCCTTCGTGGTGAGGAGCATGATTTCGTCCGTGTCCTTCACGCTGAGCGCGCCGGCGAGATTGACGGAGCCGTCGTCGGGCAGGTCGATCGCCCAGACGCCGGAGGCGCCGCGATTGACGAGGCGGTAGTCTTCGAAGCGCGTGCGCACGCCGAGGCCGGCTTCGCTGGCGACGAGGAATTTGCTCTCGTGATCGACGACCTCGATGGCCTGCACGTAGTCGCTCTTGAGTTTGAAGCGCATGCCGGTGACGCCGCTGGTGGCGCGCCCGGTGGCGCGGAAGAGTTCTTCGCCGGTTTCCGGATCGCGCTCGCGGAAGCGAACGGCGAGGCCTTGGTGCGAAACGAGGATGAGCTCGTCGTTGCCCGTGGTGAGCACGGTGCCGATGACGCTGTCGCCTTCGGCGAGATTGATGCCGATGATGCCGCCTTCGCGCACGGCGTTGGCGTAGTCGGAGAGGCGCGACTTTTTGATGACGCCGGCCTTTGTGGCCATGACGACGAAGAGATCGCTGGAGAACTCTTTCACGCAAAGCATGGCGGCGATCTTTTCGCCTTCGTTGAGGCGGAGGAAGGAGGCGACGGATTTGCCCTTGGCGGTGCGGGCGCCTTCGGGAACTTCGTACACCTTTTGCGCGAGGCATTGGCCGCGCGTGGTGAGCACGAGGAGATAATCGTGCGTGCTGGCGGTGAAGAGACGTTCCACGAAATCGTCTTCGTAGGTCTCGGCGCCGATGATGCCTTTGCCACCGCGCCGTTGAGAGCGGTATTCGGCGACGGGCGTGCGTTTGATGAAGCCGAGGTGAGAGACGGTGATGACGCAGCCTTCGTTGGGGATGACGTCTTCCATGCGGAAGTCGCCGGCGGCGGCCACGATTTCGGTGCGACGATCGTCGCCGAATTTATCGCGGAGCGCGCGGAGCTCGCTCTTGATAACTTCGAGGAGTTTTTGTTCGGACTCGAGGATGCTCTTGAGCTCGGCGATGAGCGCTTGGAGTTCGAGGTATTCGGCTTCGATCTTACCGCGTTCGAGGCCGGTGAGCTGATAAAGACGGAGCTCGAGGATGGCGTCGGTCTGGCGCTCGGAGAGCGGATACTTCGCCATCAAACGTACTTTGGCTTCCTCCCGGTTTTGCGAGGCGCGGATGATTTTGACGAAGTCGTCGAGGTTATCGAGGGCGATGATATAACCTTCGAGGATGTGCGCGCGGTCCTCGGCTTGTTTGAGGCGGTAGCGCGTGCGGCGGGTGACGACTTCGCGGCGGTGCTCGATGTAACACTCGATGAGCTCCTTGATGTTCATCTGCTTCGGCCGCTTCTTGTCGATGGCCAGCAGGGTGACGCCGAAGGAGGATTCGAGGGCGGTCTTTTGGAAGAGCTGATTGATGACGACGCGCGATTGCTCGCCACGTTTGAGCTCGATGACGATGCGTGTGTTTTCGTCGGACTCGTCGCGAACGTCGCGGATGCCGTCGATTTCCTTCGCAGTGACGAGCTCGGCGATGCGCGTGACGAGGTTGGCGCGGTTTACGTTATACGGGATCTCCGTGATAACGATCTGCTCCATGCCGGTCTTGGTTTCTTCGGTGTGGGCTTTGCCACGCGTGCGGACGATGCCTTTGCCGGTTTTGAGATAAGAGAGGATGCCTTCGCGTCCGGAGATGATGCCGCCGGTGGGGAAATCGGGGCCGGTGATGATGGTGCAGATCTCGTCGAGCGAGATGTCCGGGCGATCGATGATGGCGCAGGTGGCGTCGATGATCTCGCGCAGATTGTGCGGCGGGATGTTGGTCGCCATACCGACGGCGATGCCGGTCGAACCATTCATCAACAAATTCGGCAGCGCCGACGGGAGCACGGTGGGCTCGGTCGTGGACTCTTTGTAATTGGGGATGAAATCGACGGTGTCTTCCTCGATGTCTTCGAGCAGAGACTCGGCGATGTCTTTGAGGCGGGCTTCGGTGTAACGATAAGCCGCGGGCGGATCGCCATCGACAGAGCCGAAGTTGCCTTGCGGGTCGATGAGCGGGTAACGCATCACCCAGGTCTGCGCCATACGGGCGAGCGTGTCGTACACCGACGAGTCGCCGTGCGGATGATAGTTCTTGAGCACTTCACCGACGACACCTGCGCACTTGTCGAACGCGCGGTTGTGCAGGAGCCCTTCGCGGAGCATCGCGTAGAGCACGCGGCGCTGCACGGGCTTGAGGCCGTCGCGCGCGTCGGGGAGGGCGCGCGAGATGATGACCGACATCGAATAATCGATGTAGGCCGTCTGCATGATGTCGGTGATGTTGGCGGTGGAGAGTTTCTCGTTTGCCGTGTACACAGTGAAAAAGGGAGAGGCGGGAGTTGGTAGCTAGTCGGTGGTAATGGGTGGGGGCTGTCGTGGCTTGCGCCTGACTACAAACCACCAACTACAAATTACGCTGAGCTTTTAGACGTCGAGGTAGCGGACGTTGAGAGCGTTGTCTTCGATGAACTGACGGCGCGGCGGAACTTCGTCGCCCATGAGGAGCGTGAAGAGCGCGTCGGCTTTTGCGGCGTCGTCGATGCTGACGCGCAGGAGGCGGCGCTTTTCGGGATCCATCGTCGTCTCGAAGAGCTGCTTTGGGTTCATTTCACCGAGGCCTTTGTAGCGCTGAATGCTGAGACCCTTGCGTCCGAGATTGCGGATGTGCGTGAGGATATCGAGCGGGCTGTGGAGTTCGGTTTTGGTTTCGTTTTTCTGGCCGGCGTTTTCGGTCAACACGTAGCGCGGTTCTTCGGTGGCCGAGAAGCGGCTGACGTCGAGACCGGCGGCGGCCATGGCCTTGAGGAGCTTGGTCATCTCCGTCGATTCGAAGATTTCGTGCAGCGTGATGCGGCGCGTGGACGGCGTTTTGACGGCATCGGCCTGCGTGTTGGTGACGCCGGCGTCGAGGTCGTTGGCCGCGATGAAGGCGGCGCGCTCGGCGTCGTCTTTCAGGAACTGATGCGACTCCTTGTTGCCCTCGCGAATGCGTGCGAGGTAACGCGGCAAGGCGTGCGTCTCGCGATCGTGGAGATCGAGGTATTCGGGAAGCGACGCGCCGTGGCGGGTGACGCCTGCGCCGAGTTTTTCGAGAGCGGCGAGCGATTCGACGATGCGGTCGATCTGCGCGGGCTCAAAAAGGTGTTGATCGCGGAGGCGCGTGAGGAGCACGTCTTCGGAGCCGAGCTCGAGGAGGATGCGGTTGAGCTGCTCGTCGTTGTCCACGTACTGCTCGCGCTTCTTGCGCTTGATCTTATAAAGCGGTGGCTGGGCGATGTAGACGTAGCCGCGCTCGATGAGGCCCCTCATCTGTCGATAGATGAATGTGAGCAGCAGCGTGCGGATGTGGGAGCCGTCCACGTCCGCGTCGGTCATGATGATGATCTTGTGGTAACGCGCTTTGTCCGCGTTGAAACCGCCGACGGATTCGTCGCCTTCGCCGATGCCGGTGCCGAACGCGGTGACGAGCGTGCGGATTTCTTCGTTGGAAAGGACTTTGTCGAGGCGGGCCTTTTCGACGTTCAAGACCTTACCGCGCAGCGGGAGAATCGCTTGGAAGCGGCGATCGCGGCCTTGTTTGGCGGAACCACCGGCGGAATCGCCTTCGACGATGTAGATTTCGCAAGCGGCGGGATCGCGTTCGGAACAGTCGGCGAGTTTGCCGGGCAGGCCGCCGCCGGAAAGCGCGCCTTTGCGGACGGTTTCGCGGGCTTTGCGGGCGGCTTCGCGAGCGCGCGCGGCGTTGAGGCCTTTGTCGAGGATGCGCTTCGCTATCTGGGGATTTGCGTCGAAGAAAAACATGAGACCTTCGTAGGTCGCGGAGCCCACGATGCTCTCCACTTCGGGCGAGAGCAGTTTGACCTTGGTCTGCGATTCGAACTTGGGATCGCTGTGTTTGATCGAGATGACGGCGGCGAGACCTTCGCGGACGTCGTCACCGGTGATCTGCGGATCTTTGTCTTTCAGGAGATTGTTGGACTTCGCGTACTGGTTGACCGCGCGAGTGAGCGCGCTGCGGAAGCCGGAGAGGTGCGTGCCACCGTCGGGGTTGTGAATCGTGTTGGTGTAGCAGAGGACCTGGTCGTTGTAGGTGTCGTTGTACTGCAGCACGACTTCGACGTGGACCTCGGCGGGTTTGTCATCGAGCGAGATCTGCGCCTCTTTGGTGATTCGAACGGGCTTCGGGTGAACGACGTTTTTACCCTGATTGAGCTGACGCACGAATTCTTCGACGCCGTCCTTGTAGTAATAAGTTTCCGGCTTCGGATCGGCGGGACGCTCGTCGGTGAAAATGATTTCGAGGCCCGAGTTGAGGAAGGCGAGTTCGCGCAGACGCTGGGCGATGCGGGCGCCGACGAACACGGTGGTTTCCTTAAAAATCTCGGGGTCGGGTTTAAACGTGATGAGCGTGCCGGTGCCCTTGGTCTGACCGATGACGGAGAGCGGTTTCACCGTCTTGCCGCGCTCGAATTTCATGTGGTGGACCTTGCCGTCGCGCGAAACCTCCACCTCGAACCATTCGGAGACGGCGTTGACGCACTTTGCGCCGACGCCGTGAGTGCCGCCGGAGAACTTGTATCCACCTTGTCCATACTTGCCGCCCGAATGCAGGGTGGTGAGGACCATCTCGACGCCGGGGATGCCGTATTGCGGATGGATGTCGACGGGGATGCCGCGGCCGTTGTCGCGGATGCTGATGGAGCCGTCGACGTGGATGTTGACCTCGATACGCGAGCAATGTCCGGCGAGATGTTCGTCCACGGAGTTGTCGAGCACCTCGGAAACGCAGTGGTGCAAGGCGCGCTCGTCGGTACCACCGATGTACATGCCGGGCTTTTTGCGGACGGCCTCAAGGCCTTCGAGTTTGCCGAGTTTGGACGCATCGTACGTCTCTGCGGCGGCGGGAGGAATCGGGGCGTTGGGCGAGTCGGTCTGGTCGGACATGTAGCGTAAGAACGTTGACGAAATTAAAGGCAAAACTGCATCGGATTTCGGGGGGCGGAGCAACGGGTTTTTTTCCTGAAATCCCGGTTATTTTTCCGAGCGGTTTTCCGAGGGGATTTTGAGGGGAGTAGTGCCTTGGTTAGCGCGGAAGCACCGAGGACGGTATCGCGGGAGAGGACCGGCAAGAAACTGCTGAGAAACGGTCGGGTTTTGCGCGATCTGGTGACTAGAACGTTGCGGGCGGGCGAAACGCTTCCGTAACCTCTGCGCGTGAAGCTCTCCGTTAAAGTCGATTACGCCTGCCGTGTGCTCGCTCAACTCGCGCGCCATCACGGCGCCGATGGTCTTGCCCACATCGAGAGCCTCGCAAGAGCAGAGGCGGTGCCCGCCAATTATCTGGTCCAGATCCTCAGCGAGTTGCGCAACGGCGGATTGATCACGAGCCGACGCGGCAAACAGGGCGGCTACGCGCTCGCCCGTGCGCCGGAGACCATCACGTTGCTCGACATCGTGCGTGTGATCGAAGGCGAACTCCTCGAACTTTCTCCGCCTGGCTCCGGCGAATCGGGAAAACGCGTGCATCAAATCTGGAGCGAGATCCGCGTCGCGTTTGAGGAAAAAGCCGCCAGCTACACACTCGACATGCTCGCCGTGCGCAGCGTGGACGAGATGTATTATATTTGAGTCCGTTGCGGCGGTGATCATCGCCGCCGCGCCCGCAATAAGCGTTGGCTCAAGGCCGTTGCGGGAATTCGTGATTGAGGCGCGCGCACCGCGCCCCAAAACTCCGCGATATGCGCCATCCCGCCCTCGACTCGCTCCTTATCCTGCAAGATCGCGACAGCAAACGACGGGGGATCGAGCAGCAGTTAAAAGCGATTCCGGCCGACATCGCCGCCGTCGAGAAAAAGATCGCCGACGAAAAAGCAGCGATCGAAGCGGCGCGCACGGAGCTGCGTGAGCTCGAGTCCCAAAAGAAATTGCTGGAGACGGAAATCGGCTCCGCGGAGCAAACGCTCGCCCGCTATAAAACGCAGCAGGTGACCGTGCGCAAAAACGACGAGTATCAGGCGCTCGGCCAACAAATCGCCGCGACTGAGGAAGCGATTTCCGCGCTCGAGGAAAAAGAGTTGGCGGTCATGTACGCGATCGACGAAGCGAAGAAACGTTTCGCCGCGGCCGAAGCCGTTTTGAAAGAAAACATCGCGGGACACGAAGCACGCATTCGCACGCATCGCGAACGCGCCGCCAGTCTCGAGGCCGAGCTCGCGCAAGCGCAGGAAGCCTTCGCGCAGGCCCGCACCGCGGTCGATGAACCGAGCTTGCGTGTGTACGATCGCGTCGCCGCCCGCCAGACGCCCGTGATCGTGGCGATCCGCGGAGGCAAATGCAGCGGATGTCATCTGAAAATTTCCGGCGAAGTGGACTCGGTCGCGCGCAAAGGTGAGAAACTCGCCACCTGCGATCAATGTGGCCGCATCGTGTGGCTCGAGGACTGAGCGAATGCATCAACGATGCGATCCGCGGCAGCCGTTTCGCCGTGCGCCAACCGACGGCTTGCGTCGCTGCGTCGCGTGGGCACGCTGCTCGATCTCAGCTTCGGGGCCAGATCGTCGCTCCGAGTTCTTTGATCCCAAGGTGCGGCCCTAAACGCCGCGCCCGTTCTTGAAACTTGGAGAGGAAAGTCCGGACACCACCGGGCAGGATTCCCGTCGAGAAACGTTGTCGCGCCGGTTCGGTTGTCCGCAAGGATGCCGGTCGGATTCGCTTCTGCTCAAGCCGGGGCGCCGCGGGCCACATCCTGCGGCGACGGATAGTGTCACAGAGAACAAGTAGCCGCCGCGCGTCGCCAGACGAACGGCGGTCATAGTGAAAAGGTGGGGTAAGAGCCCACCGCGCCGTCAGTAATGACGGCGGCAGGAAAAACCCAATCCGGTGCAAGGCAAAATAGGCGGCTGGACGGCCCGTCCCATAGCCGCGGGTATGCCGCATTTCGCCTCGGCGAAACGCTGCGCAAGCAGTGAGAGAAATGACGATCACCGCGCCTCCGGGCGCGCACACAGAATCCGGCTTACCGGCCTCGAAGCTGAGACCTCCTTTCGCCGCATCGCGGCGAAAAGAATGGGAGGGAATGAGCAGTGGCGAATGACCAATGTAGCATTCGGCGGTGCGGAGCGAGGCGTTGAAAAATTCCCACGCGGATGGATCCGGGGCGGACGTTGCGGAGCAACGTCCCTGCCGCGTGAAATTGCTTCGCGAAACGCATCGCGCGGGTAGGGGCAATGCTCCGCATTGCCCGCTGTATTCTTGGAAAACCTTATGGTCTCGCGCCGATCACCATCGGCAATCGATGCCGGCGAAGAGCGCGCGGCCGTCGCCGGGGAAAAATTGCGCTTGGTCCACGCCGGCGGCGTTTTCGATCACGCCAGTGGTCGCGACATAGCGTTTGTCCGCGAGGTTGCGCAGGTCGACAAACCACGAAACGCCGCGTCGTTCGTCGCGTCGTCCGATGCGAACGCCGACGATTGCGTAGCCATCCGCCGCGAGGGTATTGCGGAAATCGATGTAGGTTTTTTCGGGCACCCATTCAACGGTTGGGCCGACGTGCCAGCCGGAGCGATGTTCCCACATCAATTCGCCGCGCAGCAGATCGCGCGGCAATCCCGCGAGCGTGTTGCGCCCGTAGAGCGGATCGCCGTCGAAACGAAAATCGCCATGGGTCCACGCACCGCGCAGCACGAGTCGTTGCGAGGGCTCTTCGCGCGAATTCCACGCGTGGCCCAGCAAGTCCGCTTCGAGCGAGAACTCGATGCCGCGGTGCAGCGTGCGGTTTGCGTTCACGGTCGCGGTGAGCTGCGTGTCGGGATCGACCAGCGTCAGTAGTTCATTTTTCAATACAGCCGAATAAAGCGATGCGTCCCAACGCACGAAGCCGTGCGCGCCGCGCGAACCGACTTCGTAAGTCGTGGCGGTCTGCGCGCGTCGCGCGGTGTTGAGCGTGAGCGTCTCGCTGAACGACGGCGGTTCGTAGCTGCCCGAGACATTGGCGAAGATCTGCGCCTGCGCAGCCTCCCAACGAAGTCCGAGCTTCGGCATCGCGCGATCGTAACGAAGCGTGTAGTCGGCGACGTTGCCCGCGATGCGTTCGTTGCGACGTTCGTTCATCGCGGCGCTCGCGCCGAGCACGAGCGTGAAGCCACGCGCGAGTGTCATTTGGTCTTCGGCAAATGCTTCGAGATTTTCCGCGGTTTGTCGCGCGCGGGAAACGAGTGCGCCGCGCTCGCCGGCGACGTTGATGAAGTTCGCCGCGCGCGTGACGCCGCGTGTGTACGACAGTCCTGCGCGCAGCCGATGGTCGCGTCCGAACCATTGCGCGCGATGCGTGACGGCGGCACCGAAGAGCGCGTCGTTCGAGCGTTGTTCGATCGCCTGGAAAATCGGATGATCGAGATCCTTGTACGTCCATGCCGCGGTGAAATCCCACCATGTGTCGCCGGTGCGCACGCTCGTTTTGTTGGACGCGCGCCAGAGTGCGAAATCGCGTTTCTGATCGAGCGTGCGATTCGTGGCGGCGGCTTGGCGCGGATCGTCGGCGATCTGCGCGAGTGTGAGGCTTCCCGGAAGTTCGGAATCGGTGCGCACCGCCGTTGCATAAAAACGCGTTTCCACGTCGGGCGACACGCGCGCGCCGAGATTGGCGAAGACGCGGTCGTTGTTTTGCTGCGCGTGCTCGCGGAAGCCGTCTTGGGACTGACGCGTGTACGTCGCAAAGCTGTCCCAGCGCGCGCGCGCGCCGCCGGCGGAAACCGTTGCGCGCAGATAATTCCACGAACCGGTTTCGACGCGCGCGCTCGTGCCGGGCGAATCGAGTCCGTTGCGCGAAACATAGTCGATCGCGCCGCCGAGCGTAGACGCACCGCTGGCGAGAGCGTTGGCGCCGCGCCACACATTCATGTACGCGGTGGCGGTGGGCTCGATCGCTTGGAAATCGAAACTGCCATCGGCGAGATTGAGCGGCACGCCGTCTTGCATCATGCGCAAGCCGCGGCCGTGAAATGTGCGCTGAAGTCCCGAGCCGCGGATTGAAAGACGCGCTTCATCGGAGCCGAAACGCGATTGAGCGATCACGCCCGCGGAGAGTGCGAACGTATCTTCGACCGTGCTCGCGCGTCCGCGCAGAAAACGACCGGCGTCGATGACTTCCGTGCCGCCGGGAACGGAGAAGAGTTCCGCGCGCGAAAATTCGATCGAAGGCGATGTGGCGGATGCTCCGCGAGTCGCAGAGACGTGGAGTTTATCCAGCAAAAGCGGATCGGACTCCGGATTGTTGGCGCGTGCCGAAAACGGCAGCGCGGAGATGAGAATAAGAAGAAGTTTTTGAGAAAAGTGCATGGAGGAGGATTCGCGTGACGGCGCTTGGCCGTCGGCTGATCAAGGCATCGCGCTCGCGCGACAGGCGGTGCGTCGATGCGTGAACTCACGATCGCCGTGCTGTTCCCGGCTACGGGGGTGCGACGACGATCTTTTGCACGGCGAAAGTGCCGCGCGGGGTTATTGAATCAGGCCGCGAGTCCTCGTGGCGGCGGTAAAGGCGGCGTCTGCCGCGCGGAATCGGGTATCCTCCGATCGCACAACGCCCAGCGGGCGGACTCCGGTGCGTCGAGGATGAACGACGCGTCGGGGAGCGTGAGAAAAAGATTTTTGGCGTCGAGCGAAGCGCCGAAAGGCAGCGGAGCGTCGGGCGTCGCGTCCTGCTGTGCGGCCACCACCAGCTCGCAAATCCCGCAGAGATTATCCGGTGTGAACGTGAGACGCACCGCTTCGCGCAGCGGCATCGTTTTCGCGTAAGTCGCGATCATGCGTCCCCAAGCGAAGGATTGGATCAATTGCCATTGCCCGCCGCTGGCCAGCAGCCACGCGAACAGGACAAGGATGATCTGGAAACGACGACGCATGCGACGTCGACAGGTGTGACCGTGCGGTCTCCCGCACGCAAGCCCGCCGTACGGCCGGATTTTCCGTCCCGACAAAACCCTTGACTCGCCGGGGTGGGCCTGAGTTTTTAGCCGGCTTCCAATCTTTTATACGTCATGGCCAACACCAAATCCGCCATCAAAGCCGCCCGCAAAACCGAGCGTCTCACCGTCCGCAACAAGTCGGTCAAAACCCGTCTGAAGACTCTCCACAAGAAGTTTGAGGCCGCTGTGAAGGCTGGCGACCCCGCCGCCGCCAAGGCTGCTGGTTCTGCTTATGCGTCTGCGATGGACAAGGCCACCAAGTCCGGCGTCATCCACAAGAACGCCGCGGCCCGCGCCAAGTCGCACGTCGCCAAGTACGCTCAGGCGAAGTAAGCGTCTTTCCTTTCACAGCCCTCGGTGCCACGCGCGCCGAGGGCTTTTTTCGTTTGTACCGCGCCGGTGCCAACTTGCCGATGCACCGCGGAGGCGCGGAGGGCGCGGAGAAATGGCATGATAGGATGGGCTTTGGGGGACCACTGATTCACACTGAGGATTCGGAAGGCTGGGTTTGGATAAAGGAGTGGTGGTTGGATCCGTGTTCTTCCGTAGCCATTAGTGGTTGAAAACATCTGCCCCGGTTCATCATCGAGCGACAACGCGAAACCGAGTTCTGCGGTGCGGAATGAGTTGTGCCTGTCCGCAACGACGCTTTTTTCGCGTGAGTCGTGCCAGCACCCCACGTCGAATTTTATCTGTATCGCCATGCGCTCACGGCGTGGCGCGAGGCGATCCAGCCGTGGTTGACGGCGGGGCATGGCCGTTTGCAGCGCAGCTACATCGTGGTGCCGACGCGCGGTCAGGCGCAGGCCTTGAAACAACGTTGTCTGATCGAACGCGTGCCGCTGCTCGGCGTGGAGTTTTTGTCGCCGGGTCTCGCGCGCAAAAAATGGGCGACGCTGGTCGGCGGCGAAACGCTCAGGCCGGCGATGGGCCGCGAACTGCTTTTGCTTGGACTCGGGGCGATCGTGGAGCGGCGCCTGCAAGCGCTGGCAGCGGATGCACCCGAACGCGGTTTGCTGAAAAGTCTGCAAAGCGATCTCGAGCGAGCGCTCGATGATTTCGACGATTTGTTGAAAGCGGGATTTGGTCCCGAGGATTTTTCGCTCCGCGAAATGCGTTCGATCTTTGCGGAGCTCGCGCAGTGGGTGGACGAACTGGGGTATGCATTCGCGCCGCGTCAGCTCGAAGCGGCGGCGGTGGAGATGCAAAAAAGCGGTGCGCGCAAAATCGGAGGACGTGTGCTGGTGCACGGTTTCGGCGCGGAGGCGCGCGGCGAATTTCTCAATGTCGCGACCTTCGCGCGCGGTTTCGACGACATCACGGTGCTCATTCCCGAGCCGGAATTCACCGGGCGTCGCCAAAAAGTGAATACAGACTGGGCGGAGCTCTGGGAGAAACTGCTCGGTGTTGCGCCCGAGCCGCTGATCGAAACGGACGATGTTCCTTCGTGCGAAAACGCGGTCGCGGGCTGGGCGGGTGGCGAACCGGTGGTCGCACGCGCGGCCGCGGCCGACTCGGTGATCGTGGGACTCACGCGTGGCGATGAGATGCGTCTGGTCGCCGCGAAGATCGAGCAGGTGTTGCGCGATGGCGCGGAAAGTATCGGCGTGATTTTCCCGCGCGCGGATGCGGCGCATCTGCGACTGAGCGCCGAGCTGCGGGCGCGTGAAATTTCCTTCGTCGATCAAGTGGGCCAGTGGGGGCCGCCGGAGATCGAGATGCGATTGGGGCGGGCGCTGATCGCCTTTTATGAACAAGGCGCGCGACTCGAGGAGTTGCTGACGCTCTGGCCGTTGTTGAAAGCGATCGGACTCACGGAGCTTTCGCTCGGCGACGTGCGCGATGTGTGCGAGCGGTTGTTCGACGAGAAACAAAATCACGCGCTCGAAGTGTATCGCGAGATGCTCGATCAATCGGACCGGCCAGCGTGGCAGGAAGTCGGTCGCATCGCGGCGCGACTTGGTTCCGCGTGGCCGGCGGAGCTGACGTTGGGCGAGGCGCTGCGACGCTTCGAAGAAACGTGGGAAGCGCTCGAGCAAGTCGCGCCGGAAGGTTGGGGTGCTTTGCGCGCGTTGGCGGAAAAAGACACGCGTCCATTGCCCGCGAAAGTAGCGTTGGCGGCGCTCAAAGGATTTTTGCCGGAAAGAACAACGGCGGCCGGAGCGGCAGCGCGAAATGGATTCGCACGCGTGATACTCACGACGCGTCGCCGCGCGGAGGGCGTGGTGTGGTCGCATCTGTTTCTCACGGAGTCCAACGCCGGCGTGTGGCCCGAACGCAAAGAAGCGAGCTGCTGGCTGACCGATGAACAGCGCGCGGAGCTGAATCAGCGTGCACGGCCCGGTCTAGGGTTGTTCACCACCGATGAGCGCGCGTGGTTTGAGAAACACGGCGTCTCTCAACTCGTGCGCGATACGACGCGGCACGTGTGGTTTTCGGCGGCGTTGCTCGACGAGAGCGACACCGAGATGAAGCTCGCCCCCAACAGTTGCCTGGAGAGATTGCTGTGGGCCGATGCGCTCGCGCACGGCGAACGGGCGGGACTCGAAGAATTATTTGAACGACGCGCGCAACGCGTGCCGGAACGCAGCGCGTATCCAAAAATGGATACAAACGCGTGGCTCGACATTCACCGCTCGCGGCAAGATCCCGCGAAACCGTTCGATGCGTATTTCTTTTCGGTCGATCCGACGAAAGTGCGTCCGCCGCGACTTCCCGCGCGCTTGATCGAACGGGCGATGGCCGATCCGGCGGAGCTTTGGTTCAAAGCCGTGCTGCAGGCGGAGCGCATCGAATGGAAACCGTTTGTGCGTGCGCGCAAAAAGGCGCTCGGGCAACTCGCGCACCGAGTGTTGGCGAAGGTGCTGCGCACGCGTGCGGTGGAGCGGATTTTTAGCGAAATGCCGGCCGAGGAAGATGCGCTGCGACGACTCTCGGAAGAGATGGCGAAGTTGCGCGAGGCGCGTCCCGCGAACCGTTATTGGGAATCGTTTCACGCGGAGCTCGAAGCGATGTGCGAGGTGCTTTTGCGCAAAGTCCTCGCGCTCGATGCGGGACGTTTTGTGGCGACGGAAGTGGATTTGCCCGCAGGGGCGACGATCCCGCTGGGGCCGGACCGGCGTTATCCGGTTTATGGGCGCGTGGACTTGGTGCGCATCGATCGCACCGACTGGCTGCAGGCCCGCGTCGATGTGGTGGATTTCAAGACAGGTCAGGACAAACCGCTGTCGGCGGAGCGTATGGCGCGCGAAGGCGCGTCGTTGCAGCTCGGCGTTTATCTTGAAGCGATGCGCTCCGTGGGCGCGCCGCATGGACGCGTGCATTTGTTGAAACCGGATGCGGGCGATGGCGGCTCGATCGGCATGGAGGATCTGCCGGTGGCGCTGTCGGGCTTGGCGCAAATCGGACGACATCTCGACACGGGCATTTACGGCGCTCTCACGCCGGAGCCGTCGGAGTATTCACCGCCTGGATACGCGTGGCCGCTGGCGATCGCGCCGGTGGCGGAGGTTGTGTTGCGCGCTAAGTTTGAGGCGACATTTGGTGAACCGCCGGAAGGTGAGGAGGGCGCGCTGTGAGCACGTTGGTCGATCTTGAAGCGCGCGAACGTTTCCGCACGGAGTGGCGGAGGAATTTTGCGGTGAGCGCCAACGCGGGCTCGGGTAAAACGACCGCGATCTCCGAACGACTGGCGGCGATGGCGCTGTCGGAGGAAGCGGCGTCGGTGTTGCCGAAAACCGCGGTCGTGACGTTCACGCGCAAAGCGGCGCAGCAAATCGGGCAGCGCGCGCGTGCCGTGTTGTTGCGACGATTGACCGAGGAAGGGCGCGGCGATCTCGGTGCGCTCGATTATCTGGAGCGCGCGTTTTTCGGCACGATTCACAGCTTCTGCTTGCTGCTCGCGCGCCGCTACGGACAGGCGCTCGGCATCAATTTGAACCCCGCGGTCGTGGCGGCGGACGACGAACGTTGTTGGGAGGAATTTTTGGAGCAGGACGCGATGACTTTCTCGGCGCTGGCGCCGGCGCAAGTGGACGCGTTTTTGCGTCACGTGCCGCTCGAAGCGATTTTCGACCTGGCCAAAAATCTCGACACGACGACGGCGCGAACGCTCGCGGCGAAAGCTCCGCCAGGTCCGCCGTCCGCGCCGAGCGAAGCCGTGCTCGACGAAATCCTCGGTGTGGCGGCGAAAGGGAACGGTCGAAAAAACATCGAGCTCAGTCAGGCCGCCGCGCGCACGTGGTGGGAGAACTGGCAGCGCGGCCGGGGGTTTTTGCCATTGTTTCAGCCCGTCGGCTCGGCGGAAGCGCTCAAGACGCTGGCGAAAAAATGGATGTCGCCGCTCAAGAGCTGGCTCGCGGATGCGGGCGCGGCGTTGGCGGCGGAACTGGCGGAGCGTTATCGTGCCTATCGTTTCGAACGCGGCGTGCAGACCTACGCCGACCAGATCGACGCGGCGCTGGCGGTGTTGCGCGATCGACCGACGCTCGAGCGGATTCGCGGCGAAGGTTGGCGCGTGATATTGGACGAAGCGCAGGACACCGATCCGCAGCAGTTCGCGGTGCTCGTCGAGATCGCGCGTCCGCCCGGTGCGGAACCGCATCAATGGCCGGGAACCCCCGGCGCGCCGGGGCCGCGCGATGGACATTTCTGCATGGTGGGTGACGGGCAGCAGTCGATTTACGGCAGCCGTGCGGACATCCGGAATTTCGTGCGGCATCTGAATGCGTTTGCGGCGGGTCATGGCGGTGAGCTGCTGTCGTTTCAAGTGACCTTCCGCGCGCCGCATCGAATAATCGATTTTCTCAACGCGGGCTTGCCCGATGCGTTTGGCGAAGGACGCGACTATAATTGGGGGCTGCCGCCGGCGGAAGGCGCGGAGAAACCGTATCTACAAGTTGAATACAACAAGCTCGCGGCCGGTCCCGCGAATGCGCAAGGCTGGGTGTCGCGATTGCCGCTCGTGGTGCCGGCGACGCGGCCGCGCGCGGTCGATGACTGGATGAAAGAAGAGGCGGGACAAGTGGCGGCGTTTTTGCGCGCTCACGAACCGCGCGAGCTCGGCGCGCGACATTGGGGCGAAGTGTGCGTGCTCGCCCCGCGCAACGGGTGGCTCACGACGGTGCAGAAGATTTTCGAAGACGCGGGGCTGAAAGTCGCGCTGCAGACACGCAAGCGCCGAAACGGCGATAATCCCGTGTATGGCTGGATGGCCGGTTTGCTCGCGGTGGTGTGCGATCCGGGGAATCGCTTCGAATGGTTTGGCGTGTTGCGCGAATTGTTTGGTTTGAGCGATGCGGAGCTGGCCGCGGAAGCGAATGCGCGCGGAGGATTTTTGTGGGAAACGCCGGAAGAACATTCGCCGACGGTGGCAGACGCGATCGGGCAACTGCGTCCGTGGATCTTGCGCGTCGATGACGACGGGCTGCCCTTGGGGGATTTTGCGCGCGGACTCGCGGAGACCGCAGGACTCGCGGAGAAAGCGCGCGCATTCGATCCGAGCGGAGGACTCGAAGGTGAATTGACGAGGCTGCTCGTGCGTGCGGCGACACTCGGCATCGAAGGCGCCGGTGCGCGCGAGTGGCTGGCGGAGTTGTTGAACGAGATCGACGAAGGACGTCCCTCAGGCGCAGCCGAGGAAGGCGCGGTGAATCTTTTGACGGCCCACTCCGCGAAAGGTCTGGAGTGGCCCGTGGTGATCGCGTTGGGCCTGTGGCGAAAAGCGTCGAATCGCGAGGAGACCGGGCTGCGCTTGGTGCGCGACGGCACGCGCGTCGAGGTGTTTCTCGATCAAGCGAGCTTGCCGGAAGACACGAAACTCGCGCGTGAACGCGAGCAATGGCGCGAACTCACGCGCTTGATGTACGTGACGCTCACGCGGCCGCGTCATCGCTTGATCCTGCCTTGGGGCGAGGGCTTTGGGGAAGGGCAGCGGCGGATCGGTGTGAGTTTCGCGGAGCTGTGGGGCAACGTGGAAAGCTGGATGCGTTTGCCCGCGATTGAGGAGACGTTGGAGCCCGTGACATCAGTGACGGACGTCGCACGCGCGGAAACGACGCCGGACGGTGAGCAACTTGAGCTGGGTGATCTCTCGCCGGCGGACGCGTCAGACGTGGCGACGGAAGAAACGCATGCGGCGGTGGACGTGCGCCCGTTGCCGACCCGCGTACTGCCGCATCAACTCGCCGAGAAAACGCCTGACCGCGTGCGCGGGCTGCGGCACGAAGCGTCGTCGGAGGATTTGTTGGCGCGGCGCGACGGCGACGAGGCGATCGATTACGGTTTGTGGTGGCATGAAACCATGGAGTTCTGGCCGTGGGGCGGGGCGCGCGAAGAAGCGGATGCTGCGCAGGCGGCGGCGATCGCACGAGCCGAGCCGCAAGGGTTTGCCACGCGTGCACGCGAGGAACTGGAGCGGTTGCGCGCGAGTGAGGCGTGGCCGGCGTTGAACGATCCGCGTTGGACGCGGCTGGCGGAGCTCGCGGTGTTTGCGCCGTTGAGTGAAGCGTCGTGGATGGACGGTGTCGTAGATTTCGTGCTGCACGATGCGGAAACGCGCACGCTATGGATCTACGATTGGAAAACCAATCGGCGGCGCGCGGGTGAGAGCGACGAAGCGATGGCCGCGCGCTTGGCGGGGGAATATCGGCCGCAACTCGAAGCGTACGGACGGGCGGCGCGGGAGTTTTTCTTGGATCACGAGATCCGACTTTTCGTCTATGCGACCGCGCTGGGGCAGGCGATCGAGTTGCCTAGGGGATAAAATCGAGGCTTTACAGGGCCCAGGAAGGTCGGCACGGTTTCGCCCTTTTCAACATTCCTTTTCATCACCATGGGCAACCTTAAGAAGAAACGTCGTCTGAAGATGTCGAAGCACAAGCGCCGCAAGCGCCTGAAATCCAATCGGCACAAGAAACGTACCTGGCAGAAATAACGACCACGCGAATCGTTTCGCTGACCGTTTCCTCTCATCCCTTTTCAAACCCGCTCCGAACTGGAGCGGGTTTTTTATGCTTCCGTTACAAGCGGTTGTTGATTTTGCAAATTATTGGCTTAATAAAGCGTAAATACTCGATCACAACAGGTTAAGGGGTTGAGTCGGCGAGCGCTCGGGCGCGAGGTGTGGCGGTCATTCCTGAGAAAATACCGCCGGATTCCCCTCAAAGAAGCCGGTTCATTTTCCCGGGCCGGTGCCGATTTGTTTTCCGATTTTACGTCAAAGCATGCTGTTCGCCAATAAAACGCAGGGGTATTTCGTCGAGTGGAGCCATCATGGCGTCCTGCTCGCCCGGACATCGGCCAAAAATGGGCCGATGCTGGTGGAGGCTTTAAAATCGTGCGCCGCCGACGCCGACGCGGTTTCCGCGGCGCTCAAGGAGCTGCAGCCGAAACGCGCCGGCGCCTACGTGCACGCGAGCTGCGGCATTTATCCGCCGAAGCGTTTGGTTCGTCGCGCAGCGATGGATCCGAAGCGCTACAAGGAGCCGAACTATCTCGAAGAGGTGGTGAACACCCAGTTCCACATCGAAGCCGACAAGTACATGTTGGCGGTTCTAAATCCGGCGACCGGTCGCGACTTCGACATCGCGCACGCCACGGAGAAGGACAAAGACGGTTTGTTCGCGGGCTTGGGGACGGATGAAGTCGAGGATGCGCAGAAACGTCTCCTCGGCGCGGGCATTTACCCGGAATCGCTCGAACTCGGTACGCTCGCGGCGCTCGGCGCGGTCATTGATTACAGTGCTTTCGCGAACATCAAAACGCCGACGCTGGTGCTCGAGATCGATACGGATTCGACGCAGTCGTTCATCCTGAGCGATGCCGGCGTGGAAGCCACGCGTCCGATTCCGCAGGGCCTCGCCGCCATGATTCCCGTGGTGCAGAAGGAACTGGGATTGAAGGACGAAGAGTCGGCCAAAAAGCTCTTTTATTCGAACACCTTCGATTTCACCGGCATGGGCGGACTGCTCACGAAGCGCCTGCTCAAAGAGCTCCAATCCTCGATCGGTTTTTATGAAGTGCAGACCGGCCAGTCCATCGGCCAGGTGATTTGCACGCTGCTCCCTTCGAAACTCGGCTGGCTGGAAACCGCGCTCGCGAACCAGCTCGGCGTCGACCTCCTCAAAATCTCTTTCGAACCCTGGCTAAAGGCCCGCCAGATCACGCTCGATGGCAAAGCCATCGCTGCGCAACTCGATGTCCGCTGGCTCGGCCTCATTGGCCTCATGCTCTCTCATAACCATGCTGTCGCTGCTGAAAAAAAATCCTGACGGCGCATCGGACGCGAAACCATGGCGTCCGAATTTCCGCAATCCGGCTACGCTGCCCGACACGAAAGTCGTGCGGACGTCGTTTTTCATTAACCTGATCTCCGCCATAGCCGCGCTCGCGCTGCTGCTGTTGGTCGGCTATCAGGAATATAATCTCGCCGATCTGCGCTCCCAGATCGCGGTGCTCGATTTCCAGATCGCCAACGACACCAAGCCGAGCCGAGACGCGGTGGCGTTGTACGGAAAGTTTCAGGCCGAAGAGAAAAAAATCCGCGAAGTGGACGACTTTCTCAAAGGCAGCAAAGCCATCTTCTCGCGTTTCCTCGATCGCATCGGTCAGACCGTTCCTCCGCGCATTTCGGTGACGATGCTCGATGTCGGCGCCAACGGCGCGACGATTCGTGGTTTCGTCGACGGCACGCCCGAGCAGGCCAGCGGAATGATCTCCGCGTATGAAATCCAGCTGCGCGAAGACGAGGAGATCGGCCGTCGTTTCGACACGATCAGCCTCACCAATCTCTCGCGCGATCAGCAAAACGGCCGGCTCACCTACGAGATCAGCCTGCGCAAAAACTCGAAAACGGAGGCGAAGAAGAAATGAACACCCAAGCTTTGATCGCTAAGCTGAAGAAACATCCCTTCAGCACGGTCTGCGGAGCGCTCGCGATTGTTCTCCTCGTTGTTTATATTGTCCGTCGCGGTGCTGTGCCGGAGGCGGAGAATCAAGTCGCGCAAAAGACGACCGAGAGCCGGCGTCTAAAAAATAATATCGCGCACTCGGCGCAGTTGAAGGATGACCTCGCGGCGCTCGAAGACGCCACGGCGAAGATCGATCAGCGCCTCATGCGCGCCAGCGAGCTCGCGAAGAATCAGCAGTATTTTTATAAAATCGAAGCGGAGACCGGTGTGAAATTGCTGGATCTCCGCGCGGGCGGCACCTCGTCGGGCGCACCGGCGAAAAACGCTCCGAAGACGCTGTATTCAGCGGTTCCCTACACCTGCAGCCTTCAAGGCACCTATGGACAGCTCCTCGCGTTCCTGCAGCGCCTCGAGCAAGGTGAACATTTTCAGCGCCTCGTGACCGGCACCGTGTCGGTCGCGACGGGCAACACGGATTCGGGCAATGTGGCGGATCCGGTCCTGTCGATGGTCATCGTTGTGGAATTCCTCGGGCAGTCATGAAGATTTATATAAAAACATTTTTTGTGGCGGCGGTGTCTGCCGCCTGTGCGAATAGTATTCTTGCGGCGGATGTCGCTGCGCCCGGCAGGCGCGCTGAAGTAACCGAGCTCGCGCGACAGCTGGTTGTTATTAAGGCCCCGGAAACGCCCTCGGTTATATACAATCCTTTTACGCTCAGCGGTGCCCGCACGGGCGCGGCTGTAGTGACTGCGGATCCCGCGCTCGCGCCGGTGTTTTCCTCTTCGGGAAACGACCGGGAACTCATCGATAAACTTGCATCTAAAATCGAGCCCAGCGGCACGGTTGTCATGGGTGGAGAGGCGATACTACTCCTTGGTCAAAATAGATTAAAAGTAGGTGATCGCCACTCTATTAACTTTGAAGGTGCGACGTATGAGGTAGAGATCATCGCTATAGAAAGCACTCGTTTTTCCATTCGCTATAAAAATGAGGAGCTGACGCGACCAATTGTTATCACCAAATCCGGACTATAATCCATGAGAACACGACTGCTAGTTCCCGCCACTTTGCTGGCAACCGTAGCGCTTGCGCCCTCTATATTTGCGCAGGAAGCTGCTTCGACCCCCGATAGTGCAGCTGCTCCCGAAACTAAAGTGGCGGTATCCAAGAGCAAGGATACGCTCACCGTTGATTTCCCGGACGAGGAGATCCGCAATGTGCTGCGCTACGTCGCGGATCTTTTCGAACTCAATCTCGTGATCCCGGACACGCTCCAGGGGAAGACCTCGATCAAGCTTCGCGATGTCACCTGGCGCCAGATCTTCCAGGTGGTGCTGGCTCCGGTTGGTTATACCTACATCGAAGACGGTAATATTATCAAAGTCGTCACCGCCGAGTCGCTCAATATGGAGCCGGTTTCGACGGAAGTCTTTATTCTCAATTACGCGAAGGCGGCGGAAGTGAAGCCCAGCCTCGACGCGATGGTGGAAGCCAAAGTCGGCGGCAAGATCGTCGTCGATGCGCGCAGCAATGCGTTGATTGTTACGGAGCGTCCGTCGGCCATCCAGCGCATCCGTCCGATCGTCGAACGCCTCGACCGCGCCACGGATCAAGTGATGATCGAAACCAAGTTCATCGAGGTCAGCGACAGCGTCGCCAAAGATCTCGGCGTCGATTGGTCGGTGCTAAAGGGGTACAGAGTGGGCGCGGAAGAGATTGGGAGCGAGGTGATACGCACCAACGGCCGTGAATCAGAAGCCGGCTATAAGGAAGACGGTCTCGATGTGGACTTCATGAACAATGGCTACAACCGCGCCAGCCGTTTAAACAATGTGCCGGGCACGGTCGGTCCGAAAATCACGGATGGGGCGCTCGAGGGCATCGGCCCGATGTCCACCATCGAAAACGTTTTCACGAACAATGTCTCCCGCGTAACCACGGCGGTGTTCAGTGCCTCGCAGTTCAACCTCACGCTCAACGCTCTCCAGGCGGGCGGCGGTTCGAAACTCGTCTCCAATCCCACCGTCGTGACCCTCAACAACACCGAGGCGTCGATCAACGTGGGCCAGGAGTATCCGATTCCCAACTACACATACAACCAGGAGCAGGGCCGCTTCGAGGTCAGCGGCTTCACCTACAAGCCGATCGGCGTGATCCTCAAGGTTACTCCGCAGGTCAACGCGGCCGGCTTCATCAAGCTCACCGTGGCGCCCGAAGTGAGCAGCCGCGACGAGTCGAAGGACGTGCAGTTCGGCGACGCTAAGATTCCGGTCGTCTCGGTGCGCAAGACCGAGACCCAGGTCACGCTCAAGGACGGTTACACGCTCGGCATCGGCGGCCTGCTCGATTCGACGGCTACCAACAGCCAGACCAAGGTGCCGCTTCTCGGCGACATCCCCGGCCTCGGCCGCCTCTTCCGTTCGGACAGCCAGTCGAAGCGCCAGCAGAACATGCTGATCTTCATCACGGCCCGCACGGTGAAGCCCGATGGTGGCACGGTTGGCGAGATCTTCGATCCGCGCATGGTCCGCGAGATGAAGCTCACCAAGGACGAACTACCCGGCTTCCGCGACGGTTCCGATCCGTTCGTGCAACCTGAAGTGCCCGAGCCCAAGAAGGGCATGTGGAAGAAAAAGAAATAATCTCCACGCCTCTCCATTCTCCGGCGCGACCTTTCCTGGTCGCGCCTTTTTATTTTTGCGAAATGCGGCTTACCACCAGCCGACCAGATGGCCTTGCGCGGCTTTCACGGCGATGACGCCCGCGTTTTTCGCCGCGTGCGCCGCGAAGCAGGGGAGGAGCGAACGTTGCGGATTGAATCCGGCGAAGCGCACGAAATAAAACCACAGCGATCCGAGGAAGAGCATGCCGGTGGTGAACCAGCCTTTGAGACCCGGCGTCCAGAGGAGATGTCCATCCGCCCACGGCCAGCCGCCTTCCCATTTCCACACGTGCTGATGCAGCGCGGCGAAAACGATCGATGCCAGTACGACACCGGACCACAGCATCGCGCGACCGCGTTTCTCGATGACGATAAAACCGCGGAAAATCACTTCCTCGACCACCGCGGCCATCAACGTGCAGAGTGCAAACAACGCCGTCATGTCGGTTTGCTGATCTGCGACACCGAGACGGATTTCGCCCCAGGTTTCGATGCCGAGAAGCGCCAGCGCGCCGCAAATAGCGATCACGACGGCGTTGCGCGGCGCGGGCGTAGCGCCAGGCAGCCCGCGCGGATTGGGTTTCCCCTGAGCCGCGGCCCGGCGGTCGTCGAGCCAGAGTTTAAGCACCACGGCGCCGGCACCAAGCATCAACAGCTGAAAAAGGGGATCGTCGTTCATGGGGAGTGAATATAGGTTAGCCATTTCCGGGTTCTGCCGTAGCTTCAAGCCCAACTATGGCACTCAGTCCTTCCGGAACTTCCGAACGCACCGTGGCTGGCGATTTCGCCGCCGTCTTTGCGCCGCTTCAGCCGCACATGGCGCGGCTCGATGCGTATCTGCGGACGCAACTGGAGGCGTTCGAACCGGAGATTCGTTCGATGGCGGATTATTGCATCGATACTTCGGGTAAACGCATCCGCCCGGCGCTGGTGTTTCTCAGCGGCACACGCGTGAACGAAGCGCCCTCGGATGATCTGGTGCGCGTCGCGGCCGTGGTGGAGCTGGTGCATTTGGCGACGCTCGTGCACGACGACATCATGGATGAAGCCGAGCTGCGCCGAAACCGTCGTACCGCCACGCGCGAATATGGCGCGGAAGCCGCCGTCTTGCTCGGCGACGCATTGTTCTCGCACGCGCTGAATCTCGCCACGCAATTTCCCACGACCGAAGTCTGCGCCGCGGTTTCCGAATCCACGCGTCGCGTTTGTTCGGGAGAAATCATCCAGACGATGCGCCGCGGTTCGACCGATATCTCGCTCGAAGACTATCGCCGCGTGATCGATCTGAAAACGGCTGAACTCTTCCGCGTGTCCTGTTTCCTCGGCAGCAAACTCGCGGGTTATCCGGCGGAGTTTGTGCGGGCCGCGAGCAGCTTCGGCCGCCATCTCGGCATCGCGTATCAGATTTACGACGATCTCGCGGATTTCTTTGGCGACGAAAAACGCATCGGCAAAACCCTCGGCACCGATCTCGCGAGCGGAAAACTCACGCTGCCCTTGCTGGAACTTCTGGCTCAGTTGCCGCCCGAAGAAAAAGCGACGCTCACGGAGGAGATTCTCAAAAAACGTCCGCCTCAACTCGCGCTGCGCATCGCGCAGATGAAGGACTACGGCGTGTTTGCGCATGTGGCCGACGCGATCGAGGCCGATTTGCGCATCGGGCTCGAGGCCTTGGCGCCGCATCGATCGCTCGCGCCGGCGCCCGTTTTGAGCGGGCTCGCGGAAGTCCTGCGCGCGCAGGTCGCGCAGCTGCGCTCCGGCGCGAACGCCTGAGCCTGCACGAAAACGAGAAAGCGGTTGCCAGAAATGGCATCAGGGTCATTTTCGCGCTCATGGCCGTCGGCTCCAAACTGCTAGCCAAACCCCTGATCGGCACCCCCGAACGCCAGGAAGAGGCGAGTGCCGATTGGCAGATCGTCCAGCGCGTGCAAGCGGGCGATGTCGCGGCCTTTGATCGATTGGTGCTGAAATACCGCGAACGCGTTTACGGCGTCATCTACCACATGGTGGCCAACCGCGAAGACGCCGCGGATCTCGCGCAGGACGTCTTCATCAAAGCTTTTCAATCGATCCACCGCTTCCAAGGGCAGTCGTCGTTTTTCACGTGGCTGTATCGCATCACGGTGAACTCGACGCTCACCCATTTGCGCAAGGCGCGGCTGCGGTCGTTTTTCAGTTTCGAGAAGATCCACGAAGAGGATAAATCCGCCGAAGTGCTCGCGCAGTTGACGGACAAAACCGGCGCAGACCGGGAGCTCTTCGTGAAGGAACTCCAAGAAAAATTGAACGAGGCGATGCTAAAATTGTCTATCAAGCATCGTACCGTGGTCACCTTGTTCGAAATCGACGGCCTCAGTCATGAAGAGGTTGCTGAGATTATGGAATGTTCGGTGGGCACGGTTCGTTCTCGTCTGCACTACGCCAAACAACTTCTTCAAGCCGAGCTCCAGAGCTATACGCGACCATGATGGAACGTCAGCGACCGCACTCCAAAGTATCGGTGGAAGATCTTCTCCGTCTTAAGCGCGCCGAAAAGCCGGCGCCGGAGTTCTGGACGGAGTTCGAGACACGCCTCCGCTACAAGCAGCTTGCCGCCATTGTCGACAAACGTCCTTGGTGGCGCCGTGTGTCGCTGCGCAATCTCGGAAAACTTTCTGTTCCGATCGGCGCCACGGCGGCGCTCGTGCTCACAGCGCTGACGGTGCGGCAATCGCCTCCGACAGCGACGCCGACCGTCGATAAATCGGCGCGGCTTGCGGCGCAAGAACCGGCCCAGGCACCGGCCGATGTTTCTGTCTCTGCTCCGACGCTCGCGCATCGCTCGGAAACGGCTGCGAGCCGTGAGGATTCTGTGCAGGCGCAAGTCGCATCCGCTCCCGCTGCGGAAGCATCACCGGCGATCGTGCACGTAGCGACGTCTTCTTCGACGAGTTCGAGCGGCGCAGTTGCGACGACGTCCTCTTCGAGCACTCCGGAATATTCGTTGGCTCAAGTGATCCTTGGCTTGGAAGGATCAACCGAGAGCGATGCGCGTCCGCAATTTGAAGTGGAGTCCGGCCTGCTCTCTTCGCTGCAGGTGGGGGATTTTCGTCCCGTGGTTGAGCGCCGCGACGCTCCGCTCGCGCAACCGCCGGCGGCAACTCCGCAAGATTCTCGTCGCGCCCGACTGCTCGCGTACCTGACCGAGTCGGAAGAAAACGGTTATACGGAAACCAATCCGCGTGTGGCGCGTTCGCGAGAACGGATTACTCGTCGTCTTAGCGAACAAGCGCTCTACGATTCGATCAGTCGTCTCGGCCTTAATGGCGACAGCGTGACAATCCGCTTCTAGGCACGGCGCTTGGGGCGTTGGGAGGGGATTGGAAATTCGTGTAGTGGAAAATCCACTACAGACTTACTCGGGCGTTTTCTTGCTCACATCCAGAGTTCGGGATTGCTTTGGCGCAACGCTTCGAGATCGGGATCCGTGCGCGCGAGATCTTGAAATTGCGAGTCGATGCCGATCGCGCGCGCGACGCGCGCGCGGGCGCCATCGAGATTGCCAAGCAGGCAGGCGTAGCAACCGAGGTTGAAATGAATCGTCGCGACGCGGTCGTGCATCATCACGGCGACCAAGAGGATTTTTTCCGCCGCTTCGATGGAGACGGAACGTCGCGTGCCGAAAGCCCAAAGAATCCACCAGTCCGGCTCGTGCGGTTCGCGATGCGCGAGGATGCGGGCGGCGGCGGCGAGTTCCGCCCATTCTTCTCGTTCCTGCGCGAGGATCGCTTTTTCGCGGAGGAATTCTGTTTCCTCCGTGTGTTTAGTGGGCACGGCGGCGAGCTCCTCGGCGGCCTCCTTGAGCAGGCCGAGTTCGCGAAAACCCTGCGCATGACGCACGCGCCATTTCCAGTGCATGCCTCGACTCCGGGATCAACTTTTCGGCGCCGCTCCGAAGTGCGCGGCGTAGCTCAAGTAGCCCGCGGTGTCGGCGAGCATCGCATCGAGCGTAGCCGCGAGCGGTTCGAGTGCGACGAGTCCGGAAAACACCGCACGATCACCGATGGGATCTTCGATCAAAAAGGCGGGGCGCTGCGTGGCCTTGAGCGCATGGAACTCCGCGGTGCTGATATCGACGCGTGCGGCGACCTCGGCCGTTTCGGCGCGGATGCGCAGTTGCGCGGGATCGACGCCGCAGGCTGCGGCGACGACGGCAACGGCTTCCGTGAGATCGCCGATTTTGCGACCTTCACGCATCGCCGCGTGCGCGAGCGCAAGGCGCGCGCGATCATCGGTGACGCCGAAATCGCGCGCAGCTTCGGCGACGTAATTGGGGGCGCGATAATCGCCCTGACGCTCGGGCTCGAGCCAGTTGGGATTCAACTTGTACGGCGCGCGCATGAGCGTGCCGCTGCGTTGATAAAACCAATCGCACTCCGCGACCGTACGCGGAAAATCCTGCGGATTCATCAACGCGATTTTCCATTCGAACTCCACGCGGCCGGAGTAGCGTTTTTTCAACTCGGCCCAAGTGGGTTCCGCCCAGTGACACCAAGACGAGCACGCTTCGAAGAAGTAGGTGATTTTCATCGGCCGGAAAAAAGCGTCAGGTGGACGTTTTATTTGAGCAACTTGTTCAGCTCACTGCCGGCTTTGTCGAGCAAGCCCTTCTCGACGGCCTTCTTCGCGCCGACTTGGGCGACTTGCGCGGTGATTTCTTTGAGTACGGCGGAGGCGAGTTGTTGGGGAGTGAGCCCGCCTTCGCGCGTGCCGAGATCGTTGAGCGCGAGCGTGGGCAATTCAACGGGAACGCTCGTGCCGGCGCCGGCGACGATGACTTTGGCGTTCTGCAGACGGAAGCTCTTCACGATCAATTTAACCGGCTTACTTTCACCTGCGGCCTCATCGGCGGATGGCGTGCCGGAGCCTTGGCCCCCGGAGTTTTGGATGTTCTTCAGCAAATCCTGAAGATTGCTCGTGGTGATGCGGGTTTCGTATGTGATCTCGGGCGCATCGATCAGGATGCTGTTGATCACGACGGTGTCCTTGGTGACGGAGCTGGGTTCGAGATCGATGGAAACTTCGCCGAGATAAAACGCGCGCGGCGTGGTCCATCCGGCGGGGTTTCCCACGGTGAGTCCTTTGAGCGTGCCTTTGCCGGAGAAGATCGAGATGTCGGCGTCTTCGAGCACGACGCTGGTCTGGGTGATTTTGGGGCCGGCGTGGTTGACGCCGGTTTTCACGATCGTGCCGAGCTTGAAAGCGACGAAGAGCATCGCGGCCAGACCGAGCGCCAGGAGAAATGCGACGATGGACAGGAAGATTTTCATGACAGGGAAGATAGATGAACAGTGCAGACAGCGTGAGCAGCGTCGAGTGCGGGGCGCGATTCGTTTCCGCCACATTTTCGCTTGTAACTCGCCGCCTCGGACGGACCCTCACGCCAAAAGATCCACGATTTTCTCTCCATGGCCCAAGCGTACACCGAAGCGAGCATCAAGACCCTTTCACCTCTCGAACACATCCGCCTGCGTCCAGGCATGTATATCGGCCGACTGGGAAACGGCGCTCATCCGGAAGACGGCATCTACGTGCTCCTCAAGGAAACCATCGATAACTCCATCGACGAGTTCACGATGGGCTTCGGCAAAAAAATCGAAATCGACATCACCGATCGCACCGTGCGCGTGCGCGATTACGGCCGCGGCATCCCGCTCGGCAAACTCGTCGAGTGCGTTTCGATCATCAACACAGGCGCCAAATACGACAGCGAGACCTTTAAAAAAGCGATCGGCCTCAACGGCGTCGGCCAGAAAGCCGTCAACGCGCTCGCCTTCGAATATCGCGCGCAGGCGTTTCGCGACGGACAGACGCGCGCGGTGGAGTTTGTGCAGGGCAAGCTTAAGAAAGACGGCAAGATCGTCGCCGCCACCAACGGCGAGCGCAACGGCACCTTGATCGAGTTCACGCCCGACGAAGCGCTCTTCGGGAAGGACTTCCGTTTCCGTCCTGAATTCGTCGAGGAGATGCTTTGGAACTACGCGTTCCTCAATCGCGGCCTCACGCTCACGCTCAACGGCAAGTCCTTCAAATCCGAGAATGGTCTCAAGGATTTGCTCGCGAAGAAACTCACCGGTGAACCGCTTTATCCGCTGATCCACATCGAGGCCGACGACATCGAGATCGCGATGACGCACGGCGCGCACTACGGCGAAGAGTATTATTCGTTCGTCAACGGTCAGCACACGACGATGGGCGGCACGCACCTTGCCGCTTTCCGCGAAGGTCTTGTCGCGACCATCCGCAACTTTTTTAAGAAAGACTACGAAGCGGCCGACATCCGTCAGTCGATCGTCGCAGCGGTTTCGGTGCGCGTGATGGAGCCGGTTTTCGAATCGCAGACAAAAACGAAACTCGGCTCCACCGATGTCGGCCCCGGCGGCCCGTCGATCCGTCTTTTTGTCGGCAACTTTCTCCAGCAGCACCTCGACAACTGGCTGCATCGCAATCCCGAGGCCGCGCAAGCGATCAAGAGCAAGATCGAGGCGAGCGAGCGCGAACGCAAAGAGCTCGCCGGTATCCGCAATCTCGCGCGCGAACGCGCCAAGAAAGCGTCGCTCCACAATCGCAAGCTCCGCGATTGCCGCGTACATCTCGACTCGAAGGACAAACGCGCGGAAGAAAGCACGCTCTTCATCGTGGAAGGTGATTCCGCCGCCGGCTCGCTCACCGCGTGCCGCGATGTGCAGACGCAGGCGGTCTTCGCGCTCAAAGGCAAACCGCTCAACACCTACGGGCTCACCAAAAAAGTCATCTACGAAAACGAGGAATTTCACCTGCTGCAGAGCGCGCTCAACATCGAGGACGGACTCGATGGTCTGCGCTACAACCGTGTGATCATCGCGACCGACGCCGACGTCGACGGCATGCACATCCGTCTGCTGTTGCTCTCGTTCTTCGTGCAATTTTTCCCCGAGCTCATCACCAACGGCCACGTGTTCATCCTCGAGACGCCGCTCTTCCGCGTGCGCAACAAGAAGCGCACCATCTACTGTTACAACGAAGAGGAAAAACAGCGGGCGATCAAAGAACTCGGCGCCACGCACGAGATCACACGCTTCAAAGGGCTCGGCGAAATCTCCGCCAACGAGTTCAAGGACTTCATCGGCGAGAACATCCGCGCGGAAAAAGTCTCCCTCGAACACCTGCACAACAGCGCCGAACTCCTTTCGTTCTTCATGGGAAAAAACACGCCCAAGCGGCAGGATTTCATCATCGAGAATCTGCGTGTGGAAAAGGACCTCGTGGAGGCCTGACGTATCCACCGCATCACTACACGGTCCACTTCAAACTTTTAAGCTAGATGCCCAAGAAGACTCGCAAGAAATCCGACGACCAGCCCGAGCTCCTGTTTTCGGACAGCGCCCAGAGCAGCTCGGAAACGACGTCGAATGCGGCCGATCAGTCCGTTGAAACCACCGCCGACGGAAGCGTTCCCCCGCCGGATGTTCCGGCGGGAGCCGTGCCGGAAAACTCCGGCAACAACGAGAACGCCCCGCTCGCCAAGGCGTACCGCAACTGGTTTCTCGAGTATGCGAGCTACGTCATTCTCGATCGCGCCGTTCCTCATCTCGATGACGGTTTGAAGCCCGTGCAGCGGCGCATTCTCCACACGATGTGGGAAATGGACGATGGGCGCTTCAACAAAGTCGCGAACATCGTGGGCGCGGCGATGCGTTATCATCCGCACGGCGACGCGTCGATCGGTGCCGCGCTCGTCGGCATCGCGCAACGCGGTTTGCTCATCGAGCCGCAGGGTAATTTCGGCAATCTCTACACGGGTGACGGCGCGGCGGCTCCGCGTTACATCGAAGCGCGCCTCACGCCGTTTGCGCGCGAAGTGGTTTTCAACCCGAAGACCACCACGTGGCAGCTCAGTTACGACGGTCGCAATCGTGAACCCGTGACGCTGCCGGTGAAGTTTCCGCTCGTGCTCGCCGAAGGCGCCGAGGGCATCGCGGTCGGTCTTTCGACGCGCATTCTTCCGCATAATTTCAACGATCTCTGCCGCGCCTCGATCAATCATCTCCAGGGAAAACGCTTCCGCATATTCCCGGATTTTCCGACCGGCGGCATCGCGGATTTCTCCGAGTACAACGACGGAGAACGCGGCGGCAAAGTGAAGGTGCGCGCCAAGATCGAGCAGCGGAGCAAATACCTCCTCGCGATTACCGAACTGCCTTACAGCACGACGACAACTTCGCTCATCGACTCGATCATCGCCGCCAACACGAAGGGCAAGATCAAGATCAAGCACGTGGACGACAACACGGCGGAATCCGTCGAGATCCTCGTGCATCTGCCGCAAGGCAGCGATCCGGAGAAGATCACGCAGCAGCTCTACGTGTTCACCGATTGCCAGGTGACGCTTTCACCTGCGGCCTGCATCATCGAGAACGACAAACCACATTTCCTCGGTGTATCCGAAATCCTGCGACGCAGCACGGACAAGACCGTGGCGTTGCTGAAACGTGAACTGGAAATCCGTCTCGGCGAACTCGAGCAGCAATGGCACTGGGATTCGCTCGAACGCATCTTCATCGAAGAGCGCATTTATCGTCGTATCGAAAAATCGGAGACGTGGGAAAACGTGCTCTCGGAGATCCGCGAAGGATTGAAGCCGTTCCTTAAAAACCTCCGCCGCGAGGTGACGGACGACGACATCACGCGTCTGACCGAGATCAAAATCAAGCGCATCTCGAAGTACAATCGCTTCCAGGCGGACGAGCAGATCAAGAAGCTCGAGAGCGAGATGAAGGACGTGAAACATCACCTCAAGCATCTCACCGAATACGCGATCGCGTGGTTCGAGCGCTTGCAGGAAAAATATGGTAAGGGCCACAAGCGTCGCACGACTTACGACGAGATCGAGCAGATCAGCGCGGCCGCCGTCGTGTCTGCTAATCAACGTCTGTATGTGAATCGCGAGGAAGGCTTCATCGGCCTCAACTGGCGCCAGCACGAATTCATCACCGAGTGCACGATTCTCGACGACGTCGTCTGCTTCATGGCCGACGGCACGATGAAGGTCGCGCGTGTGGCCGACAAAGTCTTCATGGGCCGCAACATCATCCACGTGGCGCTGCTGCCGAAGGACGGCGATACGAGCTACTACACGATGATTTATCAGGACAAAAAGACCGGCAAGGCCTTCGCCAAACGCTTCCAGCTCGGTGGTGTGACGCGCGAAAAACTTTATCCGCTCACCGCCAGCGAAGGCTCGAAGGTGGTGTATTTCCACGCGGCCAAAGACGAAAAGTCGATGCCGGCGGCGGTGGAAGTCGAACTCAGCGCTCGCTGCAGCGCGCGCAAGAAAGAGTTCAGTTTCGACTTGTCCGGACTCTCGATTGGCGGTCGCGGTGTCAAAGGCATCACCGTCACCGAATATCCGGTGAAACGCGTGCGCGCCAAATAACTCAATCGAGCTTTGACGCGCCTCGTGGCTCCCGGCCACGCTCATCGAGTGAGCGATTCCGTTTCCACACCTTTTCTTTCAACGCTGCGCTGGCTGGCCGCGCACGCGGGTTTTCCCGCGCAGCGACTGCCCGAGAAGGCGGAAACCTTGCTGCTGATCAACGTCGCCGCGCAGCAGGAAGAAGTCGGCAAAAACGCGCAGTCCTCCGGCAAATATCACATCCAAACGCGCGATGGCGCGAAGGACGCCGCGTTGCGCGCGCATGCGATGCGGCGCTCGCTGGTCCACTACAAGTGCGATAATAGCGCGAAGGTTTGAGCGGGCCTCGCGCGCGGCTGAAAAGCGTCAGCGAGCGATGACCAAAGGAGCGCCGGCGGCCTGCCGGCAGTCTCCAAGAGGAACCGGCCGGCGGCCGGTTCTCCCAGCGAAAAAGGCGGACCGAAGTCCGCCTTTCGTCGTGCCATGATGGATACGCGGTCCGCCCGCGTGAAACTTAGAGATCGTCGTCGCTCGATTTGCCGCGACCGAGCAGCGACTTCGCCATCTCGAAGGGCGAACGCGTCGGTTTGAACGGCGCCTGCGAGGTCGAAGCCATCGGCGGTGCGCTGAAAGGCGTCGCCGTGACCGGCGCAGGCGGAAGTCCGCGCAGACGTTTTTCCTGCTCGTCGAGTTTGGCGGAAAGTTCGGCGAGGCGCGCTTCGCGGCGTTTCATCTCGGCTTCCTGTTCGCGGAAAGCCATGCGCTCGTCACGGAAGACGGCGCGCTCGGCTTCGAGCAGATCGGTAGCGCGTTGGAGTTTTTCCCACGCCGCTTTCACCGCGGCGTCGTCTTGGAACGGCGAACGCGATTGCGGGCGCGAGCTGAACCACAGCACGCGATCGGCTTCGAGCTGGGCCTGAAGCTGGCGGAGACGCGCCTCGTATTCGCGGAGATTGGTTTCCTGTTCGCGGATGAGATCGAGATCCTCGTGCCAGCGACGACGCTCCTGCGCGAGTTGCGTGGCCTCGTGACGGATGCGCGTTTCCTCATCGGCGAGGCGCGCTTCAGCCGCGGCGAGTTTTGCGCGTTGCGCTTCGAGCTCGGTGCGTTCGCGCGCAAGTTCGTCGGCCGATTTGGCAAAGGGCGCGGAGGATTGAGATTCGGCGAGCTGACGACGCTCTTCTTCGAGAATGGAACGTTCGCGCGCGAGTTCCGAGCGAGCCTCGGCGAGGGCGCGCGCTTTCTGATCGATCAGCGCCTGCGCAGCGGAAGCCATCTCGCGCTGGCTGCGAAGCTCTTCGAAATCGCTTTGCACGCGAAGCGCGTCGGCGTTTTGCGCGAGCAGCGTTTTGAGCTCGGCTTCGAGCGCGGCTTTTTCGTGTTCGAGACGTTCGGCTTTTTCTTCGAGCAGCGCGCGCTCCTTGGCGCTGCGCATGAGCTCCTGACGAAAATCAGGCGTGTTGAAGGGATCGTTGCTGTTGCCGAGGTCGGGGTTCGCGAGGACTTGAAGCACGGCTTCGGCTTCGGCGAGCTCGGACGGCGTGAGTCCGGTGTCTTCGTTGGCGGACTGCTGATTGGGCCGGAGAATGGAGTTCACACGGCGCAGCAATGGGCGCAGGTCGCTGCCGGTGGGCAGCACGTCGTTGAGGCCCATGCGGATGCCTTTGACGATGAGCGGCAGCTCCAGTTGTTGCACGACCATCACGACGGGGACGGTCGGTTGGATCTTCTTCAACGTTTCGACGAATTCGAATTCCGTGGCTCCGGGCAGCCGCGCATCGACGAGCGCGAGATCGAACCACTCATTGCGAGCGGTTTCGAGCGCGGGCTCGCTTTCGGTGAACGCGCGCAGGTCGTAGCCCGCGTCGGCGAGCACGAGCACGAGCTTGCGCTTCATCTTCGCATCGCCGTGCACGACCAGGATTTTTTTGACCAGGTTCATAATGGGAAAAGTGGCTCCTCCTTACTTCGGCCAGACCGTAGGTTGGGGGTGCGGTTCCGCCACGCTATTGAGAGGTAGCGCGGGCTATTTACCCGTTCTTTACCCCGGCCAAGGGGGATTCCCTCAGACCTGCCGAAAATCGTTCGCAGTCGCCCCGGCCGCGGCCGCGACGCGCGAGCCGGTCAGGTGCGGAAAAGCACGTTTTCCCGGTGAAACATGCGCACGGCCAGTGCGAGCGCGCCTGCCGCATAAACGCAGGTGGAAACAAAAATCAGCAGCAGCGGCACGACGGGAAAGGAACCGGCCACGAGCTCTTTACTCACGAGCGCGATGTTGAGGATCGGCACAAGCGCAAGGGTATTGGTGAGCTCCACGCCCGGCAACACGGCCGCGGCGGCGGGGAGGACCGCGAGGATCATCAACGGCGAGACGTAGGTTTGCGCTTCCTTGTGACTCTTCGCGAGCAGCGCGATCGTCATGAGCAAGGCCGAGAAAAACATCGCGAGCGGCAAGACGAGCACGAGCACACCGATCATGCCCGGAACACTCACCGTCGGAAAGGTGCCGCCGTGCGCCGACGCCGTCAGGTGCATCCAACTCGCACCCGCAATCAACGCCGAGCCGCCCATGGAAACAAGGGCCGCGCTCACGGTCGCCAAAGATGCGCAGAGCACGACAAGGAATTTCCCGATCACCAATTCGCTGCGCGCCGCGGGGCTGCAGAGCAGTGTTTCCAGTGTGCCGCGTTCTTTTTCGCCGGCGGTGAGATCGATCGCCGGATACATCGCGCCGGTGAAGCAGAGGATGATGAACAGGTACGGAATGAATCCGCCAAAAACATTGCCGCCGACCTTTTCGGGCGGAGCGACGTTTTCGCGTTTCGTGTCGAACGGGCGCAACGCCTCCGGCGCGAGTCCGTGCTCGGCGAGTCGCTGGCGCACGATGTTGTCGCGGTGAGAGCGCAGCACGCGTTCGACGGCCTCGACCGCGAAGCTGGAGCGCATCTCGCCGTCGTGCGAATAGATCGTGACGGCGACGCGTTCGCCTCGATCCAGCGCGGCGTCGAAATGGGGAGGTATCTCCAAAGCGGCGCGCAGTTTTTTCTGGGAAATTTGCTCTGCGAAATCGTCGCCCGGCGGCAGCACGCGGAAGGTCTTTTGCTTTTCCAACACAGCGCGAATCCGTGGCGAATCTTCGCCGCCGAGCACCATCACCGTGGGGATCTCTTGGCGGGCTTTTTTCACGAGTTTGACCGACGTCAGGGCGAAGCCGAACGTCACTGCAGGAATCACCACCGTGGGCACGACAAACATCGCGATGATGGAGCGCCGGTCGCGCAGCGTTTCGCGGAGCTCTTTGAGGAAAACGATGAAGATCGTGCGCAGGTTCATGCGTGAGCCTCCGCGGCGGTGACGATGCGCACAAAAATCTCCTCCATGTCTTGCTCGCCGTGACGCGCGCGGAGTTCGGCGAGCGAGCCTTGGTCGAGCAATCGGCCTTGGTGCACGATGCCGATGGTGTCGCAGAGTTTTTCCACCTCGCTCATCACATGCGTGGAGTACAGCACGGTTTTCCCGCGTGCGCGGCAGTCGCGAATGAAACGCACGATGGTGCGCGCCGCCATCACATCGAGGCCCAGGGTGGGCTCGTCGAAAATCATGACCGATGGATCGTGGATGAGCGTGCGGGCGATGGAGGTTTTTTGCTTCATACCCGTGGAAAATTTATCGATCCGACGATCGAGAAATTCGTGCATCTCGAGTTCGTTCGCGAGCTGTTCGATGCGCGTCGCGATGAGCTCGTCGGGCATGCGATGAAGACGGCCGAAGTAAGTGATCAACTCGCGCGCAGTGAGTCGTCCGTAGAGCGCGGTGCTCGTGGCGAGAAAACCGACCTGGCCGCGGACGCGTTCGGATTCACGGCGAAGATCGAAGCCGGCGACGGTGGCTTCGCCTTCGGTCGGCGTGAGCAAGGTGGCGAGCAGGCGAAGGGTGGTGGTTTTTCCCGCACCGTTTGCGCCGAGGAGTCCATAAATCTGGCCGGGCGAAACGTGGAAAGAAACGTCGTCCACCGCGCGGAACTCGCCGCGTTTTTTGTCCCGGAATATTTTGGTGAGTCCCCGCGCGTCGATCATGTGCGCGCATTTGCCGCAAATGTGCCGGCGAATGCAAGCGGGAGCTGTGCTTTGCCCAGGGCGGCGATTG